>Ga0247768_1000023_pt1 | contig 137232 bp, 132 predicted proteins | sample UWRJL016104C6_FD_179944 | JGI IMG/M metagenome (GOLD analysis project Ga0247768, IMG submission 179944) | Plant litter microbial communities from Arlington Agricultural Research Station in Wisconsin, United States - UWRJ-L016-104C-6 | ecosystem: Environmental > Terrestrial > Plant litter >... | reverse complement strand
CGCGGCGACGGCGACCGTGCTCGCGGCCGCGCCGGTCAACACCGCGGTGCCCGCGATCACCGGCACGGCGAAGGACGGCCAGACGCTGACCTCGACGACCGGGACGTGGACGGGTACGGCGACGATCACCTACGCGCGACAGTGGCGGCGCTGCGACACCGCCGGCGCCAACTGCGTGGACATCAGCGGCGCGACGGCGACGACCTACGTCCTCTCCAGCGCCGATGTCGGCAAGACGATCCGCGTCGTGCTCACCGCCACCAACGGCGCGGGCAGCGCCTCGGCCACGAGCACCGCCACGGCCACCGTCACCGCCGCGGCGCCGGTCAACACCGCGTTGCCGACGATCTCCGGCACGGCGAAGGAAGGCCAGCTGCTCACGGCCTCCGCAGGCACCTGGACCGGCTCGGCGACCATCACCTACACCTACCAGTGGCAGAGCTGCAACTCCGCGGGCGCCTCGTGCACGGCGATCAGCGGCGCGACCGGGTCCACCTACCGGCTTGCGAGTGCCAACGTCGTCAAGACGGTCAAGGCGGTCGTCGCGGCGACGAACAGCGCCGGCACCGCCTCGGCGACCTCGGCCGCGAGCGCCGTCATCACGACCGGGCCGCCGGTGAGCACCGTCGGTGATCGGCACGGCTGCAGACGGACAGACGCTCACAACGAACAACGGCTCGTGGGCGGGCACCGCGACGATCACCTACGCGCGCCAGTGGAAGCGCTGCGATAGCACCGGCGGGAACTGCGCCGCGATCGCGGGCGCGACCGGGACGACGTACGCCTTGGTCTCCGCCGACGTCGGGGCGACGATCAGGGCATCGTGGACGGCGACCAACGGCGTCGGCTCCGCGTCGGCCGAGACGGCCGCGACCGCGATCGTCGCGGGCCTGCCGCCGGTCAACACCGCCCTGCCGGCGATCTCCGGCACCGCCACCGACGGTCAGACGCTGACCTCGACGGACGGGTCGTGGACGGGCAGCGCGCCGATCACCTACGCGCGGCAGTGGCAGCGCTGCGACAGCGCGGGCGGAAACTGCACCGCGATCGCGGGCGCGACCGGGACGACGTACGCCTTGGTCTCCGCCGATGTCGGCGCCACGATCGTCGTGGCGCTCACGGCGAGCAACAGCGCGGCGTCGGTCGCGGCCAGCAGCGTGGCGACCGCCGTCGTGGCTGGCGTGAGCCCGACCAACACCGCGGTGCCGACGATCTCCGGTCCGGCGGACGACGGCGCGGAGCTCACGGCCTCGACGGGCAGCTGGGACGGCACGACGCCGATCGCCTACACCTACCAGTGGGAGCACTGCACGGTCTTCGACTGCCAGCCGATCGACGGAGAGACCGAGCCGACCTACATCGTCGACTCCGCCTACGTCGACGAGCGCATCCGCGTGGAGGTCGCGGCGACCAACGCGGCGGGCAGCAGCTCCGTGAACTCCGCGCAGACCGCCCAGATCCTCGGCTTCCCGCCCTCGCAGACCGCGCCGATGGTCATCGACGGCCTCGTCAAGGTCGACAACACGATCAGCCTCAACGTCGGCGAGTGGTCGGGCACCAGCCCCTTCATCTTCAACTACCAATGGCAGCGTTGCGACACCACCGGCACCACCTGCACCGACATCACCGGCGCCATCAACGACGACTACAAGGTGACCCTCTCCGACGTCACCACCCGCCTGCGCGTCGTCACCCGCGTCTCGAACCGCTACTTCAACGCCGGCTACTTCACCAGCCCGACCTCCGCGGTCGTGGCCGAGCCCGCCGATGAGACCGCGGCGACCGGCTTCACGCCGGTCGCCCAGCCGACGAACCCGACCGACGCCGAGCACCTCGAGCAGACCGCCGAGATCCTCTACAAGCTCAGCCCCGACACGCCACCCGGCCCCTGCAACGCCCTCTGCGAAACCGCCGCGGCCCACATCCAGGGGCTGATCGACAGCCTCCCGCCCGAGGAGAACGCGTTCGCGCCCATGAGCAAGAACATGGGCGTCAACCGCCTGGCCATCGGGCCCACCGCGATTCGGCGAATCGCGACCGGCATCGGCGACGCCATCATCGACTCCGGGTTCGCTGCCCGCGTGATCCCCTACGCGGTCGACCTCACCCCGGCCGGTGCGGTCATCGGCGGCGTCGCCATCGTGAGCTTCGCCATCTACGAGAACATCCCGGGCGGGCCGCGCTCGAGCACCATCGAGATCCAAGGCGGCACCGGCGAGGTTCCGACCTGCGGCACCTACCCCGCGGATCAGTACCCATGCCCGATTGTCCGTCAGGAGGTCGTTCACGTCCAGCAAGGCAGTGTGATCGACAGCGCCGGCGCCACGATGCCCCACGACGGCTACGTCTGGCAGTACAGCCACGGCCAGAACGCCGACTTCTACCGCGAGCTCGCGACCTGCTCGAACCTGCTCGGCCTCCCGCAGACCGCACCCTCCAACCTCAACGAACGCGTCGACGGCCTGAGCCACGCACTGTGCAGCGACCTCGTCACATCCGCACCCACGAAGCTCGCCATCGGACCCGCCGACATGTTCCCGATGACTCCCTTCAGCCACGACCCTCCGCCCCCGGCACCCAACGGCGTCATCCTCGGCCCCGCAGACCCCGGAACGGCCGTCCAACTCGGCACGGGTAGCGTCGGCGGCGCTCTGAGCCGCGCGGACCAGGACCTCGCCCGCAAGCAACTCGCCCACGAGCTGGAGCCGCGCTGCAACCCTGACCCTGCCACCGACACCGTCACCGTGCCGAGCATCCAAGAGGGCGAGAGCGGACAGAGCTACGCCAGCTGCCTCGCGACACTCGGCCTCGACACAACCGTCCGCGCCAAGCCGATCATCGACGCCGACGCCACCAAGCTGCCGGGCAGCGCCCTCTCAAGCGACCCCGGTGCCGGAGCGGAGCTCGAGCCCGGCACGCCCGTCACCGTCATCACCAACCCCGGGGCTGGCATCAACGACGCCGGCACTGGCACCGGAGGGGGCGGCAGTGGCGGTGCCGAGGACACCGCCTGGCTGAGGAACATCGAAGAGGGGCTGGTCGCCCACAACCCCGAGCTCGTCGCCTCGATCCCCAACTTCGAGACCGAAGTCGTCCCCGTAGTCGCGCTGCAGTGCGCCAAGAACGTCAAGGCCGCAGAAGACTATGCCGCCCAGGAGGAGGTCGGCAGCACCGCCAGTAACGAGGACTGCGGCGACCCCGAGCACCGCGGACTCCCGATGTACATCAGCGGCAGCACCACCCCGCAAGCAACGCAGAACGACCTCAACGGCCTCGAGAGGAATCCCCTGTGGACGGTCCTGCATCGGCCGTTCGTGCCTGCGACGGGCAATCCCCTCTACTCGCCGTCGGCGTGGTTCAAACCATCGGAGCGCCACTGGTACACGAAGCAGCCCGGCTGCGCTGACAGGCAAGGGTTTCTCGATCCAGCCTGCGACGAGTTCCGTACTTCGCGACGCTTCAAGGCGAGTACGGCATCTTGAAGACCGAGACGCCCCACGTCGAGATCGTCGAGGCCGAGCAGAACAACCTGCAAGGCTCGCTGCTGTCGAAGTTCTACGGAAGTGGCGGCAACGGCAGCGCCGGGTACGACTGGCACGGCTGCGACGTAGAGGGCCAGGAACGAACTGAGCCCGTCGTCCTCGCGGACCGCTTCATGGCCCTCCCCAATAAGATTCTGCCGACCCGCGGGATCTGCAACGCAACCCCCTAAGCCCAGAGACATGCCCCAACGCCTGAGCCTGGAACTGCTCGACCGCCTGGACACCACGCTGAGAGATGTCGGCGCGGCGATCGTCGAGCACTGGGCGCCCGGCCTGACCAGAGCGCAGATGGACGCGCTCACCGAGCCTCACGGATTTCGCCTGCCCGATGAAGCGGCGACGTGGTGGGCATGGCACAACGGGGGCGGGACGGCCGAGCTGATCCCGCACCAACGGATGGCCTCGCTCGAGATCTCCATGAGCAGCTTCGAGATGCAGCAGCAATCGTCGCGCATCTGGGGCTTGTCGAACCTCGTGCGAATCGTCAACGAGCAGCCACGGCTCTCGTTCGACTGCCGCGTCGCACAAGACGAGCTCGTACCAGTGTACGTCAGCTACACCTCCACCGAGCCCGTCGTCGGCGAGCAGTCCATCGGCGACATGGTGCTGACCATCATCAGAGCCCTCGAAGCTGGTGGCTTCACGACCAACGAGCGCGGCGAATGGAACGAGCCCCACTGGGAGATCACGGAGTCGCTCGGATCGCTCATCCTCTAGCGGAGGTACCAACGCCAATGGCGAAACTGCTGAGTCTGGAACTGCTCGAACGCCTTGACCGGACGCTCCGAGAGCTCGGTGCAGCGATCGTCGATCGATGGGAGCCACCGTTGACCGACGCGCTCACCGAGCCCCGGTTTTCGGCTGCCCGACGAGGCGGCGACGTGGTGGGGATGGCACAACGGCGCGACTGAAGGGGCGGAGCTCACGCCTCGCCGCTCACCGTTCTCATTGGACAATGCCATGCAGGACTTCGAGATCCATCAGGCGGCCCTCATCGATGCCTGGGATCTCAGCGGCCTCGTCCCGACCATCAGCGAGCAGCCATTGCTGTCATTCGACTGCCGTGGGGCGAGCGACGCCGCCGTGCCCGTGTACGCCGAGTACACGGCCGACGAGCCGTGGATCGCTGCGGAGTCGATCGGAGACATGGTCGTGATCTTGATCGCAGCGCCCGAATCCGGAGCCTTCACCACCAATGAGCGCGGCGAGTGGAACGAACTCGACCGGAGCCGGCTCCCAGCAGCGATCGCCGAGTCGGGCATCGTCTGAACCTGGCGCACTGCGCCGGTCTTCGAGGCCACGGCGGCGCGCGCCGCGGCGATCCCGCTCAGATTAGTCGGCTGTGCATCGATCTCGACAAGCATTCAACGGTGGGGCGAATCGCCAGGCTCAGGCCTGAGACCGACGCCCCTTGCGACATGCCCTCGGGGCACTGACGCAATCTGCACACCTTACGAGCGTCTGCCTCGGCGCCGAAGGAACCTCGCCTGACGGTGGCGCGGACCGCTCGCGTCCCGGCCGACTCGCTCTCGAGGTCCGCAGCACACGAGCTGATCACGGCGATGCCGGACCATCGTGCCGACCTCAACAGCAGCGACGGCGTCGTCTCGCGCTTCGTAAAAGCGCGCGCGTGTCGTCCAAGGGTCGAGGTGCTCCACCGGCCCCGTTGCAGGAAACCGGGTCGTTGGCACGTGTGAAGCGCTCCCGCTGGCTCAGGAGCGGAGCTGCGACCACGACCGGCGTCTGGCCGGTCTCCGGGTCGCGCCGATGGAGGACCCAGAACCGCAGCCCGCGCTTGGAGAGGGCCTCGAGGTCGGCTGAGCATGCCCCGCGCGTGCCGTGGACGGCGCAGACGCCGTGTCGGCCGGGCACGAGGTAGAGCTTGGCCTGGCGCGGACCGACCTGCCGCGCCTGAGCGACGTCGACGTCGACCTGCCTGCCGCGCGAGGACGCGCTGAGCCGGGCGAGGGTGCGCGCGGGCGTCGCGGGCAACGACGTGGGCGAGGACGTCCGCAGGACCGCGAACATGCCGGTGAGCGCCGCGGAGGCGGGGCCGGGCGGCCGGGGCTGCGACGCGGGCGCGGCGTCTGGCGTCGCGAGGCAGAGGCTCGCGACGGTCGCCAGCACCGCGGCGCCTCCCGCGCTGCGACCCAGGCGTGGGAGAGGGCCCAACCACCGCTGTGCAGAACCGCTGATCACGAAGCGCTCGTCAGCGTACCTGCGACGGCCTGAGCGCGCCATCGTGCGCCGAGCCGCTCACCCGCCGCGACGCCCAGCTCGGGAGCCGGAGGCCGCGCGTTCCGATCCCGCCGTCCCCATCGCGTGTCCGAGCTGACCGCATCCGCGAGTACCGCCGCGCGCGGGTCGGGTAGCGCGGCGACATGAAGGCCCTCACCTGGCATGGCAACCACGACGTCCGCGTCGACACGGTCCCGGACCCGACGATCCAGGAGCCGACCGACGCGATCATCCGCGTGACGTCCTCCGGGCTCTGCGGATCCGACCTCCACCTCTACGAGGTGCTCGGCGCCTACATCGATCCCGGCGACATCCTCGGCCACGAGCCGATGGGGATCGTCGAGGCCGTCGGCTCCGAGGTGAAGGACATCGCGCCGGGCGACCGCGTCGTCATCCCGTTCAACGTCTCGTGTGGCCACTGCTACATGTGCGACACGGGCCTGCAGTCGCAGTGCGAGACCACGCAGGTCCACGAGTACGGCACCGGCGCCTCGCTGCTCGGCTTCTCCAAGCTCTACGGCCAGGTCGCCGGCGGGCAGGCGGAGCTGCTGCGCGTCCCGCAGGCGCACTACGGCCCGATCAAGGTGCCGGAGGGGCCGTCCGACGACCGCTTCGTCTTCCTCTCCGACGTGCTGCCCACCGCGTGGCAGGGCGTCCACTACGCCGACGTCGGCCCGGGCGACAGCTTCCTGGTCCTCGGCCTCGGCCCGATCGGCGAGATGGCGACGCGCATCGCCCAGCACCTCGGCGTCGAGCACGTGCTCGCCGTCGACGTCGTCCCGGAGCGGCTCGCGCGAGCCCGCGCCCACGGCGTCCAGGCGATCGACCTCAGCGAGCACGACGACCTCGCGGCCGTCGTGCGCGAGCAGACCAACGGGCGCGGCCCGGACGCCGTGATGGACGCGGTCGGCATGGAGGCCCACGGCGCGCCGGTCGGCAAGCTCGCCCACCGCCTCGCCGGGCTCCTGCCCGACGCCGCGGCGCAGAAGGTCATGGAGACCGCGGGCATCGACCGCCTGAGCGCGCTGCACAGCGCGTTCGAGCTCGTGCGCCGCGGCGGCACGGTCTCGGTCTCCGGCGTCTACGGCGGCGCGGCGAGCCCGATGAACCTCATGCAGATCTTCGACAAGCAGATCCAGATCCGCGGCGGGCAGGCCAACGTCAAGCGCTGGATCGGCGACATCATGCCCTTGCTCACGGGCGAGGACGACCCGCTCGGCACGGAGACCTTCGCGACGCACCACGTCCCGCTCGAGGACGCCCCGCAGGCCTACAAGAACTTCCAGACCAAGGAGGACGGCACCTTCAAGGTCGTCTTCCAGCCCGGCACCAAGCCCAACGGAGACTCACCCGCATGATCACTCGTATCGATCGCCTCGGCGTTGCCCTTCCCCCGCCTTCTGAGCCCGACCCGGCCGGCGCTGCCGCTGTGCAGGAGCTGATGGGCGGGAAGTTCGGGGAGATGTCGACGTTCATGAACTACACGTTCCAGTCGTTCAACTTCCGGGGTCGTCAGGCGGCCCGGCCGTTCTACGATCTGATCGCGAACATCGCGGCGGAGGAGTTCGGCCACATCGAGCTGGTCGCGGCGGCGATCAACACGATGTTGACCGATGCCGGGCAGGTCGACGCGCAGGCCCCGGACGCGACGCTTGCGAAGTACAAGGGCGTCGGGAACCCCCATCACTTCCTCGCCGGCGGCAAGGGCGCGCTCGCGCAGGACTCCCGCGGTCTGCCGTGGACGGGGGAGAACGTGTTCTCCTCGGGGGATCTGGTGGAGGACTTGACGCACAACTACTTCTTGGAGACCGGTGCGCGCAACGGCAAGTTGAAGGTCTACCAGATGGTCGAGCATCCGGCGGCGCGTGCGTTGACGGGCTATCTGCTCGTCCGCGGTGGCGTGCATCAGGTCGCCTACGCCCGGGCGTTGGAGAACTTGACGGGGGTGGACATGATGAAGGCGTTCCCGGCGCCGCGGATCCCGACCGACAAGATCCCGGAGTGCCAGCCGCACATCGAGGCCGACCTGCACCGGACGCTGTACCGGTTCTCGACCACGGACTACCACGAGATGGCGGCGGTCTTCAACGGGCCGCATCCGGAGACCGGGGAGGACCTGATCGTCGCTGACGGTCCGCCGGAGGGCGCGTTGCCCAACGACCTGCCGCCGCAGACCGACGTCTTCGCGCCGGACTACGCGCCGGAGGACATCGCCGAGATCGCCCAGAAGCTCCGCAAGGCCGCCGGCTTCGACGAGCCCACCGGCAAGGTCGCCGAGGAGGCGTAGGCGACCATGGCGACCCTCACGAAGCTCGAGAGCAAGCTGGCCGAGGTCCTCGGCCTCGCGATGGCCAGCCAGGAGGCCGCCGACACCGTCAGCGACCTCCTGGAGGACGACGAGCACCCGCTCGTCGCCGAGCTGGCCACGATGCGCGAGGAGGCCCGCGAGACGCAGAAGCGCCTCACCGAGCTCGCGGGGTCCTTCGACCGCAAGAAGACGGCGATCCTCGCCGCGGCCAAGGAGACCAAGGGGGAGGCCGTCGAGATGATGGAGACCTACCTCGAGGGCGAGGACGAGGCGCTCGACGGCTTCGAGTTCCTCACGATGGCCGAGGCGGGCGAGGTCGGCCACTGGATGGTCGTCGTCGCGATGAACGAGCGCGCGAAGCACCCGGAGGTCGGCAAGCTCGCCGACTGGGCGCTGCCGATCCAGCGGCGGCACCTCCAGACCGCCCTCGACGCCGCGGTGACGCTCGCCGGCGACGAGGATCCGGACGAGCCCGAGGACTGAGCGAGCGGCGACGCGCCCCGGTCGTGTGCGGTTGCGCACGGCCGGGGTAGCGGCGCCGTCCCGGCGGGTACGTCGAGCGAGCCGCACGGTTGCCTGCCGACGGTCGTCCCCCTCACCCGCCGTCCCAGGAGCCGCCCCATGCCCGTCTCGTCCGACCTCGTCGTCCACGGAGGCCGTCCCTTCCCGCAGGGCGCGTTCTGCAACGCCGACGGCACCAACTTCTCGCTGTGGTCCGAGGGCGCCGAGCGCGTCGAGCTCTGCCTCTTCGACGACGACGGCGCCGAGCACCGGATCGAGCTGACCGAGCGCACGGCGATGCAATGGCATTGCTTCGTCGAGGGCGTCGGCGCGGGCCAGCGCTACGGCTTCCGCGTCCACGGCCCGTACGAGCCCGAGCAGGGCCTGCGCTTCAACGCCGACAAGCTGCTGCTCGACCCCTACGCGGTCGCGATCGACGGCACCGTCGACTGGTACGGCCCGACGCTGCTGCCCTACGTCCCGGGCGAGGAGGACGACGACCGCACGCGCGACGAGGCCGACAGCGCGCCCGCGATGCCGAAGTGCGTCGTCGTCGACCGCGACTACGACTGGGAGGGCGACGAGCGCCTGCACCGGCCGTGGAACGAGACCATCATCTACGAGGCCCACGTCAAGGGCCTCACGATGCGCCACCCGGACGTGCCCGAGGAGCTGCGCGGCACCTACGCCGGCCTCGCGCATCCCGCGGTGGTCGAGCACCTCGTCGGCCTCGGCGTCACGGCGATCGAGCTGCTGCCCGTCCACCACTTCGTCGACGAGAGCTTCCTCGTCGAGGAGGGGCTGACCAACTACTGGGGCTACAGCTCGATCGGCTTCCTGGCGCCGCACGGCCCGTACTCGGCCTCCGGCACCCGCGGCGAGCAGGTCCGCGAGTTCAAGGACATGGTCAAGGCGCTGCACGCCGCCGGCCTCGAGGTGATCATGGACGTGGTCTACAACCACACCGCCGAGGGCAACCACCTCGGGCCGATGCTGTCGTTCAAGGGCATCGACAACCTCGCCTACTACCGCCAGACCGCCGAGGACCCGCGGTACTTCCTCGACTACACCGGGACGGGCAACAGCCTCGACCCGACCCACCCGCAGGTCCTGCGGCTGATCATGGACTCGCTGCGCTACTTCGCGGTCGAGTGCCACGTCGACGGCTTCCGCTTCGACCTCGCCGCCGCGCTCGCCCGCGGCCTCCACGAGGCCGGCCAGCTCTCGGGCTTCCTCGACACGATCCAGCAGGACCCGGTGCTCTCGCAGGTCAAGCTCATCGCCGAGCCGTGGGACGTCGGCCCCGGCGGCTACCAGGTGGGCGAGTTCCCGGTGCTGTGGAGCGAGTGGAACGGCGAGTACCGCGACGACATCCGCGACTTCTGGCGCGGCGAGCTGCCGGTCGCGACGTTCGCCGAGCGCTTCGCGGGCTCGGCCGACCTCTACGACGACGACGGCCGCCATCCCGGCGCGTCGATCAACTTCATCACCGCCCACGACGGCTTCACGCTGCGCGACCTCGTCTCCTACAACGAGAAGCACAACGAGGCCAACATGGAGGACAACCAGGACGGCGCGAACGACAACCGCTCCTGGAACTGCGGCGCCGAGGGGGAGACCGACGACGCCGAGGTGCTCGCGCTCCGCGCCCGCCAGCAGCGCAACCTGCTCGCGACGCTCGTTCTCTCCCAGGGCGTGCCGATGATCCTGGGCGGCGACGAGGCCGGCCGGACGCAGGGCGGCAGCAACAACGCGTGGTGCCAGGACAACGAGATCTCCTGGCAGGACTGGGACGGCGTCGACGGCGAGCTGCTCGACTTCACGCGCCGCCTGATCGCGCTGCGCCAGGACGAGCCGGTCTTCCGCCGCAGGGACTTCCTCACCGGTCGCGAGCGGCAGGACTCCGGGCACCCCGACGTCGTGTGGCTGCGCCCCGACGGGCCGGCGATGACCGAGGAGGACTGGGCCCGCGAGGACGCCCGGGCGCTCGGCGTCTTCCTCAACGGCGAGGAGCTCGAGGGCGGCGAGGGCGGCGACTCGTTCCTGGTCCTCTTCAACGCGCACCACGAGGGCGTCGAGTTCGCGATCGACCCGGAGCTCGGCGACGCGTGGAGCGTGGAGCTGACCTCCGACGGCGATCTCGAGCCCGAACGTCCAGCGGGGGACCGGATGATCCTGCCGGGTCGCGCCCTCCGCATCCTGCGCCGCCTCGGCTGACGCTCAGCGCCCTTGAGCGCTGATGGACGCCTTTCCAGTTGTCCGGCTCATGACCGATGGATGGGGTCCCCCGACCGGGGGAACTTGTGAAGCGTGGTGAACGGGTCGGCTGTGCCGTTACATAACCAGTGCATTGGGTACGCATAGACGAAGAAGCGCTTTGGACCCGGATGTGCCCATGCATCCGGTGCTTGACATGCTGGATTTTCGTACGGCTCAAGGGAACGAGAAGCCGTACCGACGTGTTAGAACGAGGTTGCAAGACACGTGAGGCAGGGGGCCTTCGGGCTTCTCACGGGTCTCCATAAGCCTTGCCCGAGGTCGTGCCGCGCGTGCCGCTGCCGGCTCCGTCTCGGACTTCCGTTCCGAACCGCTCACCGGAGGAATCTCCATGCCCGCATCCAGACGCCTACGCGCAACGCTGCTCGCAGCGTGCGTGGTCGTGCCAACGTTCCTCAGCGCCGGTCCCGTGTCCGCAGCGACCGTGCCGCTTGGAAGCCGGACCTTCGACGCCGCGTGCAAGGCTGCCGCGGCGGGCGACGTCATCACCGTCCCCGCGGGCTCCTACGCCTCGCAGACCATCTCGTGCACCAAGGCGGTGACGCTGCAGGGCGCGGGCGTCTCCACGGTCGTCAACTGGCTGCAGTTCTCCGGCGCCAACGGCCCGACGGTCACGAACATGCGCTTCGTCACGGGCATGATGTCCGGCTCGTCGCAGAACGTCGCGGTCAAGAGCTCGACGATCAACAACCAGACCTACATCGAGAACACCAACGGGCTCCTCCTCGACCACATCATGTGGCAGCCCGACCACGCCGGCCAGGTGTGGGAGAACGGCGACATCGTCGACATCTTCCCCGACCGCAACAACACCCCGAACCACAACATCACGATCCAGGACAGCACCCTCCACGGCCTGCGCTCGCCGGACGCCGCATCGCACTCCGACGCGATCCAGCTCTACAACAACGGGCAGCCGCACACGGGGATCAAGATCCTGCGCAACAAGTTCTACGACAACGAGTGCATCAACCTGCGCACGAACCCCGATGACGAGGTCACGATCGAGAACAACTCGTTCGGCGACTCCTACATGGGGATCTCGGGCTGTGGCTACTACGCCATCGACGTCGGCTACGCCAACATCGTCGCTCGCAACAACGTCTTCCCCGGCAGCCAGGAGATCCAGGAGACCCCGACGGTCTCCGGCATCCACCAGACCTGGACCGGCAACGCCGGCGCCGGCTTCTCCGCGGGCTGCGGCAACGGTGGCGCCGCGGGCGCCACGATGAGCAAGAACGTCTGGACCGAGCAGAAGTGCGGCTCGACCGACAAGCAGGTCTCCTCGCTCATGGTCAACAGCGACGGCAGCCCGAAGTCCGGCAGCCCGCTGATCGACGCCGGCGACTCCGCCAACTACCCGGCCACCGACCTCCTCGGCGCCGTCCGCTTCGCAGGCCTCGCCCCGGACGCCGGCGCCTTCGAGACCGGCGCGACCGGCACGCCGCCGCCCACGAACCCGCCCGCCGACACCACGCCGCCGACCACGACGATCACCTCGGTCCCGGCCGACGGCACGTCGACCAGCGCCTCGCTGTCCTTCACCTCCAACGAGGCGGGCAGCACGTTCCAGTGCAAGCTCGACAGCGGCGCGTTCGCCGCCTGCACCTCGCCCAAGAGCTACACGGGCCTGGCCGTCGGCACGCACACGTTCTCGGTGCGCGCCACCGACCCGTCCGGCAACACGGATCCGTCGCTGGACTCCGCGAGCTGGAAGGTCACGTCGGCGACGACGCCGCCCCCGGCCACCGGCCTCGTCGCCGCGTACAACTTCAACGAGACCTCGGGGACGACGGTCAAGGACAACTCCGGCCACGGCCTCAACGGCGTGCGCTCCGGCGCGACGTCCACGACGCTCGGCAAGTACGGCCGCGGCCTGTCGTTCGACGGTGACAAGGACCAGGTCACCGTCGCCGACAACAACCTGCTCGACCTGACCACGGGCATGACGCTCGAGGCCTGGGTCCTGCCCTCCACGATCTCCGGCTTCCGCACCGCGTTCGCCAAGGAGCGGGGCACCGGCCTCAGCTACGGCCTGTACGCCTCGAGCGACACCGGCCGGCCGGCCGGCGACGTGTTCACCACGAGCGGCTTCGACACCCGCGGCACCACGGGCCTCTCGACCTCCCGCTGGAACCACATCGCCGCCACCTACAACGGCACCTCGCTGAGCCTCTACGTGGATGGCGTCCTCGCCTCCACCAAGAAGATCTCGGGGTCGATGACGACCAGCACCGGCGCCCTGCGCATCGGTGGCACCACGTCCTGGGGCGAGTGGTTCCAGGGCCGCATGGACGAGCTCCGGATCTACAACAAGGCGCTCACCGCCGCGCAGATCCAGACGGACATGAAGACCGCGATCGCCTAGCGGCGACCGGCCTCCGGTGAGCAGGATCCCGCCGCTCGCGTCCTCCGGGACGCGGGCGGCGGTCGCCGTTCTAGGGCATGGTCCCGGCGTCGATCCGGCGCCGCCACCAGGTCGCGGCGGCCAGCTCGGCGACGGTCACGTCGACCAGGCTGGCGACGAGCGGGTCCCCGGCATGGGGGAAGGGGATGTGCTGGACGGCGCCCGCGACGGGGCGGCCGACGGCGACGTAGCGCGCGTCGCGCTCGCGCAGCCACGCGAGCGCCTCGCCGTCCCAGGGCGAGCCGCCGAAGAGCAGCGCGCGGTAGTTGGGGTGCTTGGTCAGGTAGACGTCGACGTGGCTCCAGTCGCCGGTCTCGGCGGCGTCGGCGGGGATCCGCGGGCCCTCGCGGAGCATCAGCGCGGACTGGAGCGCGGAGGAGATGCGGGAGGCGGGCGCGATGGCGTAGACGGTGGGCGGGGCGCCGTCGTCGTCGCCTCCGCCGAGGTGCTCGAGGAGCGGGTCGAGCCACGTCGTGCGGCTCTCGATCAGCCGCGCCTGCGCGTCCGCGGCGGGCGCGAGGGCGCTGCCGGGGATCCCGCTCGCGCGGAGCAGCACCGCGAGCGTCGCCTGGAAGCTCTTGCACGCGACGCCGCCGGCCTCGGCGCCCGCGTGGAGCGGGACGGTGAGGTCGGCGACGGCGCCGAGCTTCCCGCCGCGCGCGTGGTTCGTGATCGCCGCGGTGGCGCTCGTGCCGTGGTGGCGCGCGAGGGCGGCGACGGTCTCGGCGGAGCCGCCGGTCGCGGAGATCCCGACGGCGAGGACGCCGGGACCGGGCGCGGTCGGGAGGTCGGTGGACGCGTACTCGACGACCGCCGCGACCCCGCGGGCGCGGAGGTGCGCGGCGGCGGTGAGCGCGGCGAAGCGCGAGCTGCCCATGCCGATGAGGACGACGAGGCGCGCGCGGGCGATGCGGGCGGCGAGCTCGGCGACGGGCCCGTCCGGCGCGTCGGCCTGCTGGAGGACGTGGGCGAGCGTGGCGGGCTCGTCGAGGACGTCGGCGAGGAAGCCGTCGGGGTTCATGGTGTGGTCGTCGTCTCGGGTCGGGCGAGGAGCCGGCGCAGGCCGGCCTGGGGCGCGTACGCCCACTCCGGCACGGAGCGGTGGGCGTAGACGAGCTCGCGGCACTCACTCGCGAGCTCCAGGGCGGCGAGGAGGGAGCGGTCGACGGGGACGCCGGACGCGGCCTCGTAGGCGGCGAGCGCGGCGGCGCAGGCGGCGTCGGCGAACGGCCCGGGGTCGGCGTCGCCGGCCCGCCGCGCGCCCGCCGCGCCGAGGTGGTCGATCGAGCGCAGCAGCGCGGCGAGGTCGCGCAGCGGCGTGTCGGGGCGGCGCCGGTCGGCGAGCGGGGCGGTCGGGTCGCCCTCGAGGTCGACGACCAGCGTGCGGCCGGGCGCGCGCAGGAGCTGGGCGAAGTGGAGGTCGCCGTGGATGCGCGAGAGCCGCGGCGCACCGGCCGCCAGGGCCGCGAGGCGGCGGCGGATCTCCGGCGCGGCGGCCGCGGCCTGCTGGTCGAGCGCGGCGGCCTCCTCGAGCGCGCGCCCGGCGGCGGCGCGCCACCGCGCGGGCGCCTCGGGGTCGCGCCCGGTGCCGAGCGCGCGCGCCAGCGCGGCGTCGAGGGCGCCCGCGGCGGCGCCGGCCTCCGCGTAGGGCGCGAGCAGCTCCGGGCCCGGCGGCCCGCCCGCCCGCAGGTGCGCGGCGATCGCCAGGATCTGCTCCTCCCAGCCCGAGCTCGCGCCGGGCACGAACTCCTGGAGCAGCGCGATCGCCGTCTCGGTGCCGTCCGGCGCGACGTGGTGCAGCGAGCCCGCGTGCTCCGGGACCGGCGCGCCCGCGCCCGCGCCCGCCAGCGCGGCGCCCAGCTCGACCTCCGGATGCACGCCCGCCTCGAGCTTCCTGTAGGCCTTGACCAGCAGGCGCTCGCCGAGGCGCACCAGCGTGTTGGTCTGGTCGGTCGAGGGGACGCGCTCGGGCACGTCGGCGCCGGCCGGCAGCAGCGCGTCGAGCGCGGGCGCGGCGCGGAGCTCGAGCCTGTCCGCGGCGTCGCCGGGCAGCGGCGCGTCCCGCAGCGCGCGCAGCAGCGGCGCCCAGCGCAGGCCGGGGGCGAGCAGCAGGTAGCGGTCGGGGGCGCCGCCGTCCGCGTAGGCGACGTCGGCGAGCGTCAGCGCGCCGTCCGCGAAGGTCCCGGCCGCGCGCACGCCGGCGACCCGCCGGTGCTTGCCGGCGAACCAGCGCGCGGCGCGCAGCTCGTGGAGGTCGATCGGGCTTGACATCGGTCTGCTGAATCCGGTACTTCTCCGGGCATCGACCCTAGATCACGCAACTTCGTGGCGCCAGTCTGATGGAATCCGTGAAGCTCGACGATGTCGACCGCCGGATCATCGGCGCGCTCCAGGCCGATGGACGCCGACCCTACAGCCGGATCGCCACCGAGCTCGGGGTCTCGGAGAGCGTCGTCCGCTACCGCGCCCAGAAGCTCGAGCAGGCCGGCGTGCTCCAGGTCGTCGGGATCGCCGACCCGCTGCGGATCGGCTTCGACCGCATGGCGCTGCTCGGCGTCCGGGTCCGGCCCGGGTCGCTCGATGCCGTCTGCGCCGCGATCACCGCGTTCCCGGAGACCTCGTACGTCGCCGCGATCGCGGGCTCCTTCGACGTCATCGTCGAGGTCGTCTGCCGCGACACCGCGCACTTCACCGAGCTGCTCACCCAGCGCGTCCACCACGTCGACGGCGTCGTCGCGGCCGAGTCGTTCCTGGTGCTCGAGATCCACAAGATGGCCTACGGGTGGGGCGTGGGCCAGGTCGCGACGACCGCCGAGGAGGCCGCATGAGCAAGACCATCATCTTCTTCCCGGAAGGCGCCTACGGGCCCACCAACAACTGCGTCGGGATCGGCGACGTCCTGCGCCGCCGTGGCCACCGGGTCGTCTTCGTGATCGAGGAGTCCTTCGCCGGGACGCTCGCGGCCAAGGGCTTCGAGGAGCGCCTGATGCGCCTCGGCCCGCCGCCCGCGGTGCCGGAGGAGCCCGGCCAGTTCTGGAAGGACTTCATCCGCGAGACCGCGCCGGTCTTCCGCACGCCGACGATCGAGCAGCTCTCGACCTTCGTCGCGCCGACCTTCGAGGCGCTGCTCGACGGCGCGCGGTACGTGGACGAGCGGCTGGCCGAGATCATCGCCGAGGTCCAGCCCGACGTCATCGTGGAGGACAACGTCCTCGCGTTCCCGGCGATCCCGGCCAGCGGCTGCCCGTGGGTGCGCGTCGTCTCCTGCAACCCGGCGGAGATCAAGGACCCCAACATCCCGCCGCCCTTCTCGGGCTACCCGGTCGCCGACCGCTCGGGGTGGGCGGCCTACGCCGAGGCCTACGAGCGCGCGCACGCCGGCCTGCACGCGTCCTTCAGCGCGTTCTGCGTGGAGCGCGGCGCGCCGCCGCTGCCCGCGCGCGAGTTCATCCACGACTCGCCCTGGCTCAACCTGTACCTCTACCCCGACATGGTGGACTACGCCCGCGAGCGTCCGCTCGGGCCGACGTGGCACAACCTCCAGACGAGCGTGCGGACGACCGACGAGCCCTGGGAGGTCCCGGCGGAGCTGGGCGGCGACGGCGCGCTGATCTACCTGAGCCTCGGCTCGCTGGGCTCGGGCGACGTCGAGCTGATGCAGCGGCTGATCGACGCGATGGGCGACTCGGGGCACCGCGTGATCGTCTCCAAGGGCCCGCAGCACGACCAGCTGACGTTGCGCGACAACATGGCCGGCGCGGAGTTCCTGCCGCAGACCTCGGTCCTGCCGCACGTCGACCTCGTCATCACCCACGGCGGCAACAACACGGTCACCGAGTCCCTGTTCTTCGGCAAGCCGATGGTCCTGCTCCCGCTCTTCTGGGACCAGTACGACAACGCGCAGCGCATCCACGAGACCGGCTACGGCATCCGGCTCGACACCTACGGCCACACGCCGCAGGAGCTGCGCGACGCCGTCGACGCGCTGCTCGCCGACACCGCCCTGCACGGCCGCCTCGCCGCGGGCGCGGAGGCGCTGCAGGCCGCGCCCGGCACCGTGCGCGCCGCGGATCTGATCGAAGCCTTGTGAGCGTGGTCGCCGAGACCGCGGGGTCGGTCTTCTGGCTCCAGGAGGCGCTCGCGCAGGACGACGGCGCCGCGTGCCCGCCGCTGGCCGGGACGGTCAAGGCGGACGTCTGCGTCGTCGGCGGCGGCTTCGTCGGGATGTGGGCGGCGCTCGAGGCCGTCGAGCAGGCCCCCGAGGCCAAGGTGGTGCTGATCGAGGCCGAGGGCTGCGGGCTGGGCGCGAGCGGGCGCAACGGCGGCTGGGTCACGAGCTGGCACGACGAGTTGGAGGACTTGATCGCGCACTTCGGCGTCGACCGCGCGCGGTGGCTGGCGGAGCGCTCGACGTGGGCGATCGACCGGATCCAGGAGGTCTGCGAGGCCGAGGGGATCGACTGCCACCTGCGCCGCGCGGGCGGCTTCTGGACGGCGACCGCGCCCGCGCAGATGGGCCCGTGGGACGCGGAGGTCGCCGCGGGCGAGCGGGTCGGCCGCCCCGGCTACGTCGTGCCGATGGACGGCGCGGAGATCCGGGCGCGGACGGGCTCGCCGGTGATCGTCGGCGGGGCCAAGGTGACGGACTCCGCGGCGATCCAGCCCGCGCTGCTCGCGCGCGGCCTGCGGCGCCTGCTGCTGCGGCGCGGCGTCGAGATCTACGAGGGCACGCGGATGCTGAAGCTCGACCGCGGCGCGCCCGCGGTCGTGCACACGCCCGGCGGCTTCGTCCACGCGGGCGCCGTCGTGCTGGGGCTCGGCGCGTGGGCGGCGGGCGTGCGCGAGCTGCGCCGCGCGGTCGTCCCGGTGGGCAGCCACATCGTGCTGACCGAGCCGATCCCGGAGCGGATCGCGGAGCTGGGCTGGACCGGCGGCGAGCTGCTGGGCGACACGCGGTTGTTGGTGCACTACGCGCAGGTCACGCGCGACGGGCGGATCGCCTTCGGGCGCGGCGGCGGGGCGATCGGCCCGGCGGGGCGCGTCCTGCGCAGCCACTTCGTCGACCCCGGGACGGTGGCGATCGTGGCGGCCGGGTTCCGGCGCTGGTTCCCGCAGTTGGATGACGTCGCGTTGACGCACGCGTGGGGCGGGGCGGTCGACCGCGCGCCGGGGCACCTGCCGTTCACGGGGTCCTTGGGCGACCACGACAACATCCACTACGCGACGGGGTTCTCGGGCAACGGTGTGGGGCCGAGCGCGTTGTTGGGGCGGATGGTCGGGCGGCGCGCGCTGGGCGTGGTGGACGAGTACACGCGCAACGCGATCAGCGAGGGGCCGCCGAGCTACCTGCCGCCGGAGCCCGCGCGGATCCTGGGCGGCGTGGTCGTGCGCGACGCGGTGCGGCGGGCCGAGGGCGCGGAGGAGCGCGGCGAGCGCGCGGGGCCGGTGAGCGGCGCGCTGCGCAGGTTGGTGTGGTTCACGACGCCGCGCGCGCTGGAGCCGCGGCTGCGGGGACGGCGGGGGAGCTAGCGGGTCAGCGGCCGCGGCCGCGGCGGTTCATCAGGCCCCGGACGGAGTCGACGAGGCCGCCGCTGCGGCGGCCGGCGACCGACGGCGGCGCCGACGGCGTGGGCGGTGCCGCGGGGTTGTCGTCGTCGTGCTCGCGGAGGGCGTCCTCGACGCGCTCGAGCTCCGGCTCGTCCTCGACGCCGACGGGCGGCTCGTCCTCGGGCGCGACGGCGTCGAGCAGGTCGTAGTGCTGGCTGGCGATCCAGGCGGCGCCGTCCTCGTGGGCGGCGAGGCGGGCGCGCTCCGGGCGGTAGGCGAACCAGGCGGGCTGGACGCGCGCGGGGCAGAGGTGGGCGACGAGCGCGGCTCCGGCGACGGCGGTGTGGACGAGGCCGGCGGACCAGAGGAGGACGTCGCCGGCCTCCAAGGTGATGGTGTCGGGCGCGTCGCCGAGGGCCGCGTCCAGCTCCGCGCGGTGGCGCTGGAGGGCGTCGTCGCCGTCGCGCTCGGGGTTGAAGGCGCGGTGGCGGCCGCTGAAGGGGGTCGTGGCGAGGCGGTGGGAGCCGGGGAAGAGGGTGAGGTGCGCGCCGTCCGCGAGCGCGACGGCCGCGGCGACGAGGGTCTCCGGCTCGGCGGCGAGGGCGGTGAAGGTGGCGTCGCGGTAGGCGTTCCCGGCGTCCGGGCCGCCCGCGGTCGCCTCCGTCGCGTCGAAGAGCAGGGGCGCGCCGCCGAGGAGGTCGGTGACGAGGCGGACGAGGGCCGGCGGCAGCAGGAGGGCGCGGGCGGCGGCCGACAGGGCGTAGGGGTCGACGGCGCCGACGGTCCGGTCGGCCTCCTGGGTGGCGAGCGAGACGTGCGCGTCGCCGGGGCCGCGGACGAGCAGCCCGTCGCGCTCGGCGGCCAGCTCCGCGTCGTAGGTGGCGATCAGGTCCGTGGGGGAGGCGGCGCGCAGGACGACGTAGCCGTCCCGCTCCCATGCCTCGCGAAGGTCGTCCATCGGCCTGACAATCTAGTGAGCCGACGCCGGGAGGTTGTGAACCGGTACACCTTGAGGCCGTGGGAAGGCTTCGCGAGCTCGCGCGCTTCGGGTTGGTCGGCGGGTTCAACGCCGCGACGTACTTCGGCGGCTACACCGCCGGGGTCCTGGGCGGCGTGCCGTACCTGCTCAGCGCGCTGGTGGCGTTCGCGCTGAGCGCGTCGCTCGGCTACTGGCTGCACGAGCACTGGACGTTCAAGGGCGGGGCGCCGACCGTCCGCGGCTGGCTGCGCTGGCTGCTCGCCCAGGGCGCCGCGACGGGGCTGAACCTGCTGCTGCTCGCGCTGCTGGTCGACGGGTTCGGCGTCGGCAAGATCCTCGCCCAGGCCGTGCTGCTGCCGGTGACGCCGGCGGTGACGTACGTGGTGGGGCGGCGGTACGTGTTCAGCCGCGCCTAGGCGGGCGGGATCGCCAAGACCGTGATGGTGCCGGGCGGGACCTCGGTCAGGCCGGCGTCCTCGACCTTGGCGGAGAGCGCGTCGTCGGCGCACAGCGCGTCGAAGAGGGCCTGGGTGGTGGGGACCACGACGCGGCCGGGGCAGCCGTCCGCGACCCACGGCTCCAGAGCGCCCGTCGCCGCCGACATCGTGGCCGCGTGGGCGATCTGGGCCATGGTCTTGCCGGTGGACATCTCCAGCGCGGGGTTGATGATGTAGGTGATGCTGCCTTGGGCGTCGGGCGTGGGAGGTGCGTCCGTCGTGGGGGCGGGCATCAGCTCCGACGCCATCGCCTGGAGCTTCGTCAGCGTCTCGCTCCGTTGCGAACGCCGCCTCGGCGGGAGGGCGAGCACGGCCGCGCCGTCGAGGTCGCCCGCGTACGTGAACGACTCCTGTCGGAGGACCTGATCCCACTGCCCACCCCGCGCGCGCAGCGTCACCTTCCCCGGCCGCTCCCGCCACGCGGCGATCGCCTCCGCGTAGTCGGGGTCCTCCTCGAACCGCCGCAGGCACGCGACCGCCGCCGCGCCCGCGAGCACCCCACCGGTCTCCAGGTCGCCGAACGCCCCCCGCCGCACGACGAGGTACATCCGATGCGGATCGTCAACCTCGGCCTCGAGCATCCCGGCCACGCTACCGCGCGCCCTCCCGCTCAGCCGCGCGCCATGCGAGGATTGTCGGGTCGGCCGTTGGGCCGACCGGCCCCGATAGCTCAGCTGGATAGAGCAGCGGACTTCTAATCCGCAGGTCGCTGGTTCGAATCCAGCTCGGGGCGTCCTGGTTGGGTGCCGCTCGCGCGATGTCGTCGGCACGTTTGGCTGGTCTCGCCCGTGCAGAGCCCGCAAGAGATCTTCGTGAAGACCGTGCTCGAGTTCGGGCTCGGTGCGGCGTTCCTCTTCGAGCCGGCGGAGTTCACGAAAGGTGGGCCGGGATCGAAACAAGGGCGCGGAGAGCCGGCGGATCTGGTGTGGTGGTGTCGCGACACCGCGTTCCTCTTCTGCATGCAGGAGACCTCGCGGGCGGCTGAGCGGGCAGACACGCACAACTTGAAGCAACTGCGCGGCGTTGCCCGCGTCTGGGAGAAGGGCCGCCCGATCGTCGGCAAGAACGCGTTCCGCTCGTTCCACCTGCAGGCGACCGATGTCGACCAGCTGGCGCTCGTGTCCGTCGTCAAGGCGCCCGGCGCGACGGCGTGGGTGAGATCCGAGCCTCGAACGAGTCATAACGCGACCGCGCCGCGCGTCCTGGCATCGATACCTCAATCAGTACTGCAACGGTTGGCGGAGCACGGCGGGAGCGCCCTCGATCTTGCCGACTTCATGCTTCGCCTGAGCAGCCTTCCGGGACCGGTATCGGAGATCGACGCTCTGTCGTTCCTCGACGAGCAGTTCCTCGCCGACCTTGCGCGTTGCGCGGAGGACCAGACGATTCGAGAAGACCGCGACGAGAACCTCGATCGCGAGGTGGCACTCGCCATCATCGAAGGCATGCGGCACGGGCCGGCCGAGGTTTTCACCCATTCCGGGTCTCTCGCTGATCGTGGGGCGCTCGCGACCTTCAACGACCTGGATTGGGAGTCGACGCGCCGACTCGTCCTGCAGACCGCCGATGTCATCCGCCTTGTGCGTGACGTTCCGGTGGGCTCGTTCGGCCCTAGGGCAGCGGCGATCGAAATCGACATCGAGCCGTACTTGTTCATCGTCGGGGCAAGTGACGCACGACAGATGACCGAAGCCTCTGACGCCCTGATGCCCGTGTTCGAGCGACGGTCTGCGGAGCGACCGGACAACCCACCGCTCGTCATGAGCTACCAGCTGGTGGGTCGGCCCCAGGTGGAGTTCATGAGCGCGCTTCTGGCGTTGCCGAGGCAAAACGGTGCGACGATGACCGCTCGAGCTCTCCGTGCCATCGGGCCGACAGAGGACGAGCCGACCTTGCGATTCCCGTCAGTTCACGCTTGAACCGGCCCTCCGGACCGGTCAAGTCCCCTCGCCATCCTGCCGATCCCCTGAGCGATGGTGCGCAAGGGGATCGTGGTCGCGGTGGTCGCTGTGATGCTGGGTGCGGTCGGGTGTGGGTCGTCAGGCTCCGCGCGGCGGTCCGAGGCCAAGGGTGCCGCGCCAACGTCGTGCTGGACCGCGCTCGGGCGGGCGGTGGATCGTGGGCCGGAGGCGCGAGCGAACGCCGCTGAGGACCGGCCGGTGAGCGGGTGCGTCCCGATCGTCACGTTCGCGCCGTATGACGGCGGTCGGTGGTTCTTCTGGGGGCAGCGGGTGGTGGATGAGCGGCGGCGGACGGAGCTGTGCCTGTTCGTCTCGGCGGGTGATGCGCCGGTGGGGATGGCGCGGTGCGTCCCGGAGCCGGTCGCGTGGGATCAGCCGGTGATGGTGCGGGTCGGGCACTGCGGTGAGCGGACGACGACCGACTTCCTCTTCGGCCTCACCGGCACGCCGGGCGTGCTGATGGCGGTGGCGGCCGGCGGCCGTGCCACGCGCGCCACGAAGCTCGCGCGGATCGCGCTGCCGCCGGCGCTCGGCGCGGGTGGCTACGGGTTCAGCGTCGAGATGAGCGACAAGCGGCGGCTGACCGCGGTCACGACCGGCCTGGTCCGCGACCAGGCGACGATCGACACCGGGATCGTCTTCGAGGGCTGCGGCGACCTGCGCAACGGACGGCGCTCGCCGCTCATGGACGTCCTCGACGCCATCGACCAGCACCGCGACAAGCGGGCGGACGCGGGCGACTGCCGCCGGCTCGCGCCGCTGCTGGCCGACGAGACCGCGCGGGTCGACGCGCTGACCCCGGCGCGGGCGTGGGCGCTGCGCCTGGGGTGGGACGCCTACAAGGCGGCCTGCCGCCGCTGAGCTACGCCAGCGCCGCCGTCAACCGCCCCCGCGCCCCCTGCCCCGACAGGCCGAGCTTCGCGTAGGCGTGCGACAGGTGGGTCTCGATCGTCTTGACGCTCACGAAGAGCTCCTGCGCGATCTCGACGTTGGTGCGGCCCGCGACGGCCAGGCGGGCGACGCGGAGCTCGCTCGCCGTCAGCGCGTCGGTGCCGGTGCGGGCGATGCGGCGGGGGCGGCCGCCGGCGGCGCGGAGCTCGTCGCGGGCGTGCTCGACGAGGCGGTCGGCACCGCAGCGGTGGGCGAGCTCCATCGCGGCGGTCAGCGGCTCGCGCGCCTGGACGCGCTCGCGGCCACGGCGCAGCGCGGAGCCCAGCGCCAGCAGCGACCGCGCCTGCTCCAGCCGCGCCTCCGAGCCCGCCAGCACGTCGACCGACTCGCGCAGCGCACGCACGCCGTCCTCGCCGCCGACCACCAGCGCCCACCCGCGCAGCGCCACGCCCAGCGCCCGCGGCAGCCCCGTCGCCCGGGCCAGCGCGAGCTCCTCGTCGACCAGCGCCACGGCCTCGTCGCGCGCGCCCGCCGGCAGGGCGAGCGCCAGCGTCGAGCGCCACGCCGCGTAGTTGGGGCCCATGCTCAGCGCGCGCATCGTCTCGGCGGCGGCGCGCAGCTCCTCCAGCACGCCCGCGCGCTCGCCGCGGGCCAGCCGGAGCCGGGCGCGCGTGTACCGCAACATCGCGCCGGAGGCCGTCGCCAGGAACGACGGCTCGACCGCGAGCGCCTCGGCCTCGGCGACCACGTCCTCCAGGCTCGGCCGCTCCAGCAGCGCGTCGGCGTACATGAAGAACATGCTGATCGACCACATCGACATGCCCGACTGGCCGATCAGCTCGAGGACCGTCCGCAGCTCCGCCTCGGCGGTGAGGAGGTCTCCGCGCTGCGTCGCGACGAGGCCGCGCGCGCCGATCCCGCCGACGACCCCGATCAGCGAGCCGCAGCGGCGCCCCTCGCGCTCGAGGTCACCGGCGAACGTCAGCGCGCGGTCGTAGCGCTCGGTGTAGACGAGGGCCATGATCGCCTGCGCCGAGGCCCAGGCGCCCGCGCCGCGGTCGAGCAGCCCGCCGGCCAGCGCGCGCTCGGTCAGCGCCGTGGCCTCCGCGGGATCCTCGCCGCGCAGCGCGACCTGGGCGGCGAGCAGCGTCGTCAGCGCCTGCGCCGACCACGTCGTCCCGCGCGCCAGCGCCTCGAACCGCGCGCGCTCGCCCGCGAACTCGTGCGCCACCGACGGGTCGTTGAGGATGATCGCCGCGCGCAGCGCCTCGAGGTCGCACACGAGCTCCTCGTCGCCGTCGCCGAGCTCGCGCAGCGCCTCCCAGATCATGGTGCGCGCGGCGTCCCACTGGCCGGCGGCGGTCAGGACGTCGGCCAGCCCGCTCGTGGCCGCGGCGCGCACCGCCGGGTCGGTCGCGAGCCCCGCGGCCTCGGAGAGGTGCGCGATGCAGGCGGGGTCGCGGACCACGACCTCCGCGCGGCCGAGCTCCAGGAGCAGCGCGGCGCGCGGCGGGTCCGCCGCGCCCTCCTCGACGGCGCGCGAGAGGAGCCGGATCGCCGCCTCGGGCGCGGCGCGCGCGGCGGCCGCGCCGGCGGCGGCGCGCAGGCCGGCGACGACCGCCGCGGAGCCCGCGGGACGCAGCGCGCCGAGGTGCGCGGCGACGGCCTCGGCCGGCGCGCCGTCGTCGGCGAGCAACCGCGCCGCCGCGGCGTGGGCGGCGTCGCGCTCGGCCATCGAGAGCCCGTCGTAGACCGAGCGGCGCACGAGCGGGTGCACGAACGCGAAGGGATCCTCCTCGCTGAGGATCTCGATGTCGCGCAGGCTGCGGGCGATCCGCGCGGCGGCCGCGCCGTCGAGCCCCGCGAGCGGCGCGGCGCGGGCGAGCGTCTCGCCGTCGCCGAGCACGGCCATCGCGACGGCGAGCGCGGGCGCGCCCTCGGCGACCTTCGCGACGCGCCGGCCGACCCGCGCGGCGAGCGTCGGGATCGACGCCTCCGCGACGAGGCGCTCGTCGGCGCCCGCGCCGAGGCTCCGGAGCAGCTCGTGCAGGTACAGCGGGTTCCCGGCGCTCGCCGCGTGGCACGCGGCGCAGGTCGCGTCGGTCGCCTCCGGCGCGCTCGCCCGGACGATCGCGGCCACGGCCCGCTCGCTGAGCGGCCGCGGCGCGACGTGCGCCACGCCCGGGATCGCGCGGAGGCCGTCGAGCAGCGCGGCGGGCGCGCCCGGCTCCTCGGGACGCAGCGCGAGGACGAGGACGATCGGGAGGTCGCCGAGCCGCCGGCCGAGGTGGCCGAGCGCGGCGATCGACGCGTCGTCGGCCCAGTGGACGTCGTCGACCGCGAGCAGCAGCGGCCCGGTCGCGGCGAGGTTCGACGTCAGCCAGTAGATCGCGTTGAGCGCCGCGAAGCCCGCGGCGGCGTGCGCGGCGGCGGCGGACGCGTCCTCGACCGCGGGCGCGATCACCCACTCGGCGGGCGCCGCCGCGCCCGCGAGCAGCGTCGCGCGCGCCGGCGCGGCCGCGCCGCGCAGCAGCGGCTCGAAGAGCTGGCGGACGCAGCCGAACGCGTACTCGCGCTCGTGCTCGCCCGCGGTCGCGCGCTGCACGCGCAGCCCGTGCTCGGCGGCGAGCGTCCGCGCCGCGGCGACGAGCGCGCTCTTCCCGCTCCCCGCGGCGCCCTCGACGAGGACCACCCGGCCCTGCCCGGCCGGCGCGGCGGCGATCGCCGAGGCGATCTCGGACAGCTCGGCGTCGCGCTCGAGCAGCGGCGCCGCACGACCCTGCATCACGCGTGTCCCCATGCCCCCGATCCCGGGAACGGTACTGGAGCCCGATCACGTTCAGAAGTCGAGCAGTTGGAGCGCCACGCGCGATCCGTCCGGGCTCCAGGCCGGCACGCCGGGGACCGTGTGGGCCGGCAGCCGCGCGAGCGTGCGGACGACGGCGCCCGAGGTGGTGGACAGCAGGAGCGCGCGGGTGCGGGTGAGCACCGCGGCCTGCCGCCGGCCGGGGCGCCAGGCCACGGCGACCGGCTCCTCGCGCAGGCGCGCGAGCGTCCGCTGCGCGCCGCTCGCCACGTCGATCGTCACGATCCGCCGGCCGCGGATCCCGAGCAGCGCGCGCCCGTCGGGCGACCAGACCCAGCTGCTCAGCGGTGCGTCCGGCAGCGCGCGCACCGAGCCGGTCGCAACCGCGAAGAGCTTCAGCGTCGCCTGGCCGCGCGTGCGGAAGGCGATGCGCGCGCCGTCGGGCGACCAGTCGCCCGCGTCGATGGTCGCCGGGCCCGCGCCGCGGACGGAGCTCCGCACCGGCGCGCCGGTGGCCGCGTCGACGATCGTGAGCTCGACGCCCTTCGCGGTCAGGTCCGCGGCGCCGACGAGGCGGCCGTCGGGCGACCACGCGACGGTGCCCGCGCCGTCCGGCGGGACCTTCGCGAAGCCGGAGGCGCGGACGGCGCCGCCGACCGCCTGGATGACGACCGGCCCGAGGTAGTCGCGGGCGTTGGGGCCGGTGGGATCGAAGGAGACGGCGGCCAGCGCGGTCGCGTCCGGGGAGAGCCGGACCGTCCCGAGCGCCGCGGGCAGGAGCGCGAGCGTCTGCGGCGGCGCGCCCGGCGCGAGCGCGACGACGGTCTGGCCGGCGTCCTGGTCGTCGGGGATCCGGACGCCGACGACGCGCGTGCCGTCCGGCGCCCAGCGCAGGTCCTCGAAGTCGCCCGGCGCGAGCGTGTGGGCGCCGCCGCCGGTGGCGCCGAGCAGGACGACGCGCGGCGCGGCCACCGCGGCGCCCGGCACGGCCGCGGCCGCCAGGAGCGAGATCGCCAGGAGGGTCGCGCGGCGCCGGAGCATGCTCAGGGTCCTTCCCCGATCGGCCGGGACCATGCGGCCAGGATCCGCCGCAGGCGCGGGCCATCCGTGGCCCGGCCGGTGCCTCGCGGGGTGGCTACGCCTCGGAGCGCGCCGCGACGGCGACGGGGGTCGCCGTCGTGGGGACCGGTCGGGAGACCGGAGCGCCGTGGCGCTGGGTGAGCTCGTGGAGGTAGCCCGCGACGATGCCGCGCTTGACGCGACGGTGGCGGGCGGAGGGGCGCTGCGGGGACTGGGGGAGGGGGTTGAGCGGGGTCATGGGGAGCTCCTTACGTGGTACGACGTGCATCGAACTATAGCACAAGTTCGACGATCGTCGTACCAAGCTCAGGCCCCGCCCAGGACCCGCGCCTTCTCCTCGGCGAACTCCGCGTCGGTCAGCGCGCCGGAGGCGTGGAGCGCCGCGAGGCGCTCGAGCTGCGCGATGTGGTCCGCGGGTCCGGGCGCGGCCGCGGGCGGCGTCGCGAAGACCATCGTCGCGGGCTGGACCCCGAGCTGCGCGCGCAGCGCCTCGCCCATCGCCATGCGGTCGCCGGGGTGCTCGGCCTTCGTCTCGCGGATCGTCGACATCAGCCCGCCGAGGTCCAGGCCGGTGCGGGCGGACATCGCGTCGAGGACGGCGGCCTCGGAGTCGTCGAGCATCAGGCTGTCGTGGTCGTCGGGGTCATAGCGGACGGTGATCGTCGACCCGACGCCGGGGATCGCCAGCTGCGGGAAGCGCAGCCGCTTCTCGACCTCGAAGGACGGCTCGCCGGCGGGCTCCACCCGCAGCCGGGTCTTGAGCAGGACCTCGGTGTTGGCGACGATCGCGTCGTTGCCGTTGGTGATGGACATGCCGCGGTCGGCGATGTCCAGGACGGTGGCCGGGGCGGTGCGGCCCTGGGCCTCGAGCTTCTTGCGGCTCCTGCGTGACGGCTTTCCGAGCATGCGGCGATGATCGGCGAGAACCGGGCGTCGCGCAGTGTCGCGACCGTCTCATCGTGCGCGCCGGGATACTCCGGCGGTGGACCGTCGCGCGGCGCTGCAGCAGATGACCGTCGCCGGCGTCCTCTGGGGGACGATCGGCCCGGCCGTCTCCTACCTCGACGAGCACACCGCGCTCGACGCGGTTCAGATCTCGTTCTGGCGGATCGTCATCGCCTTCGTCGCGCTCGGCGGCTGGTGGGCGGCGCGCGGCCGGCGGCGCGTGGCGCGGCGGCTGGTCCTGCGCGGCCTCGGCATCGGCGTCGTCACCGCGGGCTACCAGCTCGCGTACTTCGCGGCGGTCGCGAGCGCGGGCGTCGCGGTGCCGACGTTCGTCGCGCTCGGCCTCGGGCCGATCCTCGTCGCCGTCGGCGAGACGCTGCTCTTCGGGCGCCGCCCGGACCGGCGGACGCTCGCGGTCCTGCTCGTCGCGATCGCCGGCCTCGCGCTGCTCGTCCTCGACGGCCCCGCCGAGGCGACCACCGCCGGCGTCGTGCTCGCGCTGCTCTCGGCGATCGGCGCGGCGATCGCGGTCCTCTCGGCGGGCGCGGTCGCGCAGCGGATCGACGCGACGACGCTCAACACGCTCGCCGTCGCGGGCGGCCTCGCGGTCCTCGTTCCGGTGGCCGCCGCGACCGGCGGCCCGGGGAGCACGGGCGACGCGCTCGGCGTCGTCCTGCTCGTGCACCTCGGGCTCGTCGTCTCGGTCCTCGCCTACGGGCTCTACTTCGCCGCGACGAAGGTCCTGCCCTCGACCCACGTGGTGATCCTCACGCTGCTCGAGCCGCTGACCGCGGCGGCGCTCGCCGTCGCGCTGCTCGGCCAGTCGCTCACCGTCGGGGCGGTCGTGGGCGGCGCGCTCCTGCTCGGCGCGGTCGTGGCGCTGCGAGGCGCGGCGCCGCCGGACCCGGTGCTCGCCGGGCCGGTGCGCTGAGCGCTACTTGCCGGTCGTGCGGTGCATCGAGGCGCGCTTGTGGCCCGCGCGCGCCCCGGTCGGGCCCGCGCCGCCGCGCGCCGCGCCGCGGACGCCGTGGGGCGTGCGGCGGATGAGCGCCTGCAGGGCGCGGTCGCTCGGGCCGGCCTCGGTGCGCTCGGTGAGCGCGCTGAGGTCGACGGTCCGCATGACCGGCCCGCGCTCGCGGTCGACGAGCGCGACGACGACCTTCGCGCCGCCCGTGGCGTCGAAGATGATGCCGTCGGTCTCGTGGCTCCCGGTGACGAGCTTCACGAGATCGCCTGCGTCCGTCTGGTCCATGGCACCGAGGGTACCGGTGCGGGCGGGACCGCCGTCGCGTACGCGATCCTGCGTACGGGCCCGGTGGCCCGCCGCGCCGCGCGCGGCTAGGGTCGCGCGATGCGCCAGACCCGCACTCGCCGCGTCCTCGCCGTCGCCGTCGTCGCCACCCTCGCCGCCGCGCTGCCCGCGGGCGCGGAGGCGGCGAGCAAGAAGCCCACGCTGAGGGTCGCCGGCCTCTCGCTCAACCGGTGGTACCTGGGCCGCGGGGCGAAGGTGAAGGCCAACGACGACACGAACGGCTGCTACACGATCGGCGGCCCGTCGCTCACGCCGGACAGCCTGACGCTCTTCGGCTTCGTCAGCGCCACGCACATCCCGAAGAGCGCGCCGATGACGCTCACGTTCACGACCCCGTGGGACACCGCGGGCCGCGGCGTGCCCGGCGGCAACACCTACACGGGGACCTTCGGCAAGGGCCTCTCCAAGAGCAAGGGCAAGAGCCAGGTCTCGATCTTCGGCGGCCCGCAGGGTCCCAACGACTACTTCCGCTACGACATGATGCCGACCGGCGGCGCGACCTCGACCTTCATCGACGGCGACTACGGCCTGAAGGTGTCCGTGACGGTCAAGGGCAAGAAGCTGACGTCGGCGAGCACGGCGTCGGTGAACTGCCTCTGAGGCCGCGCCGCGCCGCCTACGGCGCGGCGGGCACCACCACGACCGGCCCGTCCTCGTCGAGGACGTCCGCGACGTCGAAGGCCGGCGTCTCCAGCCGGCGCACCGCGCGCGCCCGCGCGAGGAAGTCGTCGACGGGCTCGAGGAAGTCGATGCGCCCGGTCCGGTAGTGCATGGGGACGATCACGCGCGGGCTGAGGTTCGCGGCGACGTCGGTGGCCGCCTCGGCGCCGATCGTCGCGAAGCCGCCGACCGGGACGAAGAGGACGTCGACGGTGCCGATCGCCGCGGTCTGCTCGGGGCGCAGCTCGCGCTGGCCGAGGTCGCCGAGGTGCGCGACGCGCAGGCCGCCGAGCGTGAAGGCGAAGATCGTGTTCGGCCCGCGCTGCGTGCCCGCGACCTCGTCGTGCTCGGAGGCGACGCCGATCACCTCGCCGACCGGCGAGGCGTGCGTGCCCGCGGTCGAGCGCAGGACGGCCGGATCGCCGCCGACGGCGCCGGCCGCGTTGTGGTCGGCGTGCTCGTGGGTGATCAGGAGCAGGTCGGCGGTCAGGCCGTCGAGCGCCGGGTAGTCCCAGCGGCGCCCGTGCGCGGCGATGGCGGCGCCGTCGAACGGGTCGACGACGACCGTCTGGTCGCCCTCAACGAGACGGAACGTGGACTGGCCGTACCACTGGATCTGCATGGGGCTCCTTCGGGGTGGTGGGGGCGTCCTCGCCCTCGTCGACCATCCGCCCGCCGCGCAGCAGCGAGGCCGCCGCGGCGATCAGGCAGGCGACGATCGCGAACGTGAAGGCCGCGTGGAGGCCGCTGCGGAACGGCGCCGAGATCAGGTGCGGGAAGAACGAGCTGCCGGTCAGCGTCGCCTGGTCGTGGGCGGGGAGCGCGTGGAGCGCGTGCGGGCCGAGCAGGTGCTGGATCGGGTTGTACCCCAGGAACGCGGCGAACAGGATCGACACCGGCGGCAGCGACGCGACCGAGTGCGCGGTGGCCGGGTCGACGCCGTGGGCCTGCAGCCCGCTGCTCAGCGTGTGGGGCAGGGTCGCGGCGAGGCCGATGATCATCAACGTGAAGAAGATCCCGATCGACAGCACCTGCGCGGAGTTCTGGAAGGTCTGGTTCATCGCGCCGCCCGCGCCGCGGTCGCGCTTGGGCAGGCTGTTCATCACCGCCGCGCGGTTGGGCGAGGCGAACATGCCCATCGACGCGCCGATCAGGAACAGGATCGCGCCGAAGACGGGGTACGCGAAGTCCGTGGGCAACAGCATCAACAACCCGAAGCCGACCGCGGTGAGCACCATCCCGGCGGTCGCGAACGGGCGCGCGCCGAAGCGGTCGGAGAAGTAGCCCGACGTCGGGCCCGCGACGAGCATCCCGACGGTCAGCGGCAGCATGTAGATGCCGGCCCACAGGGGCGTCTCGGTGAAGCTGTAGCCGTGCTGCGGCAGCCAGATCCCCTGCAGCCAGATGATCAACATGAACATCAGCCCGCCGCGCGAGACCGAGGAGAGGAACGTCGAGAGCGTCCCGAAGGTGAAGGCGCGGATCCGGAACAGCGGCAGCCGGAACATCGGGTCGGCCACGCGCTTCTCGATGACCCAGAAGGCGATGAGCGAGACCGCGGAGGCGGCGAGCAGGCCGAGGACCCGCGGGCTGCCCCAGCCGATCGCGTGCCCGCCCGCGGGCCGGATCCCGTAGGTCACCGCGGTCATCAGCAGCACCAGGCCGAGCGCGAACGTCAGGTTGCCTCCCCAGTCCACGCGCGCGCGTCGGGGCGTGCTGAGCTCGCGCAGGCCGAGGTAGGCCCAGACCGTCCCGAAGATCCCGACGGGCACCGAGATCAGGAAGACGAGCCGCCAGTCGATGGGCGCGAGGATGCCGCCGAGGACCAGCCCGATGAACGTGCCGCTGACGCCGACGATGTTGTTCATCCCGAGCGCCATGCCGCGCTGGTGGGTGGGGAACGCGTCGGTGATGATCGCCGCCGCGTTGGCGAGCAGGCAGGCGCCGCCGACGCCCTGGACGATCCGCATGACGATCAGGTACGTCGCGCCGTCGCGCCCCGTCATCCAGTCGATCGCCAGCAGCAGCGAGGCCACCGTGTAGATGACGAAGCCCAGGTTGTAGATCTTGACCCGGCCGACCATGTCGCCGAGGCGGCCGAGGCTCACGATCAGGACGCTCGTGACGACCAAGTACCCCAGGATCATCCACAGCAGGTAGAACGAGTTCGCGGGGACGAGCGGGTCGAGGTGGATGCCCCGGAAGATGTCGGGCATCGCGATGATCGTGATCGACCCGTCGAGCGTCGCGAGGAGCACGGCGAGGGTCGCGTTGGAGAGGGCGACCCACTTGTAGCGGTCGGCGGAGACGGTGCGCACTGCGACGACAATATACAGGCTACCTGTACAGGCCACCTGTTGACCGGCGCTCTAGACTTCCCGCCCATGGCCGCACCGGCGCCGCCCACCACGCACCTCGCGCACGAGCTGCGCGAGACCCTCGGCCGCGTCGTGCGGCGGCTGCGGGCCGAGCCCGGCCCGCCGATCCCGCTGCTCTCGGTCATCGGCCTGCTCGACCGCGAGGGGCCCGCGAGCGTCAGCGAGCTCGCCGCCACGCAGCGCATGCGCCCGCAGTCGATGGCCCAGACGGTCAAGGAGCTCGAGGCCGCCGGGCTCGTCTCGCGCCGCCCCGATCCCGCCGACGGCCGCCGCGCGATCGTCGAGCTGACGCCCGCGGGCCGCACGACCATCCGCGACTCGCGCGCGGCGCGCGAGGACTGGCTCTCCACGACGCTCGACGACCAGCTCGACGCCGGCGAGCGCGCCGAGCTGCGCCGCGCGCTGGCGCTGCTGGACCGGATCGCGGGGGCGTAGGCGGGCGCCCGGACGGGGCGGAGCGTCGCGGCGGCGCCCCGCCGGGTAGCGTCGGGCCCATGACCACCGCCGAGCATCCCGTCTGCCCGACCTGCGGCCAGCCCGCCACCGAGGGCCTCGCCGACAAGGCCGGCACCTGGGAGTGCGAGAACGAGGCCTGCCCGGAGTTCGGCCAGGTGGTCCAGGTCGACACGTCGCCGCCGTCCGAGGGGTGACGACCGCCGCCGCGCCCGGTACGTTCGGCGGACGCGACCGATGAGTTCGGAGCCTGGCCTCCGTCTTGGTTGCACGGAGGACCCCGCTCCCCGCACGACCCCGAGCCCCAGGAGGCCGACGATGGCCGCAGCACCGCAGACCTCGCCCCAGGAAGACCGCGCGCGCTGGATCGCGCTGGTCGTCCTCTGCGTCGGCATGTTGATGATCGTGCTCGACACGACCGTCGTGAACGTCGCGCTGCCGTCGATCCAGACCGACCTCGGCTTCACGAGCTCCTCGCTCGCCTGGGTCGTCAACGCCTACCTGATCGCCTTCGGGGGCCTGCTGCTGCTCGCCGGCCGGCTCGGCGACCTGATCTCGCGCCGCGACATGTTCCTCGCCGGCCTGTTCGTCTTCACGGGCTCCTCGATCGTCTGCGGCGTCGCCAACAGCGAGGCGCTGCTCGTGATCGCGCGCTTCGTCCAGGGCGTCGGCGGCGCGATGACCTCCGCGGTCATCCTCGGGATGATCGTGACGATGTTCCCCAAGCCCGCCGAGCAGGCCAAGGCGATCGGCGTCTTCGCCTTCGTCGCCTCCGGCGGCGGCACCGTCGGCCTGCTGGCCGGCGGCGTCCTGACCGACGCCATCAACTGGCACTGGATCTTCTTCATCAACGTGCCGATCGGGATCGTCACCGCGGTCCTCGCGACGCGGCTGCTGCCGCGCGACAAGGGCACGGGCTTCGCGGGCGGGACCGACGTCGCGGGCGCCGTGCTGATCACCAGCGCGCTGATGCTGTTGGTGTACACGATGGTCAAGCCCGCGGCCGAGGACGGCTGGGGCTCGACGACGACGCTCGGCTTCGGCGCGGTCGCCCTCGCGCTGCTGGGCGCCTTCGTCGCCCGCGAGGCGACGGCGGCCAAGCCGCTCGTGCCGCTGCGGATCTTCCGCTCGCGCAACATCAGCGGCTCCAACCTGGTGCAGATCCTGTCGGTCGCCGGCATGTTCGGGATGTTCTTCATGGGGACGCTCTACCTGCAGCGCGTCCTGAAGTACGACCCGCTGCAGATCGGCTTCGCCTTCCTGCCCGCGACGCTGACGATGGGCGGCCTGTCGCTCGGCTACGCCGACAAGCTGATCATGCGCTTCGGCGCGCGCAACGTCCTGATCCCGGGCCTCGTGGCGATCTCCGGCGGCCTGGCCTGGTTCACGCAGATCTCGGCCGACGGCAGCTACGTCGTCGACGTGCTGCCCGCGATCGTGCTCGTCGGCATCGGCGGCGGCACCGCGTTCCCCTCGCTGATGACCCTGGCGATGTCCGGCGTCGAGCCCCAGGACGCGGGCCTGGCCTCCGGCCTGGTGAACACGACCGCGCAGGTCGGCGGCGCGCTCGGCCTCGCGATCCTCGCGACGCTCTCGGCGACCCGCTCCGACACGCTCACCGACCAGGGCAAGAGCACGGCCGAGGCGCTGACGGGCGGCTACCAGCTCGCGTTCGTCGTCGCGCTCGGCCTGGCGCTCGCGGCGCTGCTCGTGGCGGTGACCGTCATCAAGCCGGTCCCCGCCCACGGGCACGACTACCCGGCCGAGGCGACCGAGGAGAACGACGGCGCGGGCGACGAGGCGCGCGGCCGCGAGGTCGCGTACTCCGAGCTCGGCTGAGGCGCGGGCGCGGCGGCGACGGCGGGCTCGGCGCCCACGGTGTACTCCTCGCTGCCCATCAGGTCCATGATGAAGCGGCAGAGCAGGCCCGCCATGGTGATGATCAGGCCCATGAAGCCGATCATCACCAGCATGCTGCCGGTGGTGAGCATCCACGTCTCGAGCAGCACGGTGCTGTAGAGGACGGCGTTGACGACGGCGTAGAAGGCGCCGGGGGAGCGATCGATCAGAGGCATGTCCGGGATGCTCGTCCCCGGCGGCGCGGCTGACGACGGGAGCGTGCCGCAGACCCGCTCCGTAGAACCCCGCAACGACGCACGGCGCTCCACCGACGACAGCGGGACCCGAGGCGGGCAACCTGATGGACATGCCTGCCACCCCGCCCGTCCACGTCGTCGTCGCCGGTGGCGGCGTCGCCGCCGTCGAGACGCTGCTCGCCCTGCGCGACCTCGCCGGCGATCGCCTCCGCCTCACGCTCGTCGCGCCCCACCCGGACTTCGAGCTGCGCGCGCTGCGCACCGCCGAGCCCTTCGCCGCGGGCCACGTCCGGCCCCGGGCGCTGAGCGACCTCGCCCGCGACACGGGCGCCGAGCTCGTCGCCGACGCGGTCGTCTCGGTCGACGCCGAGCGCCACGCCGCCCGCCTCGGCAGCGGCCGCGCGCTGAGCTACGACGTGCTCGTGCTCGCCGTCGGCGCGCGCCGCCGGCCCGCGTTCCCGCACGCGCTGACCTTCACCGGCGAGCGGCGCTCGACCGCGATGAACGGCCTGCTCGCGGATCTCGAGGAGGGCTGGACGACGTCGGTCGCCTTCGTCGTCCCGCCCGGCGTGACGTGGGCGCTGCCGCTCTACGAGCTCGCGCTGCAGACCGCGGCCGACGTGCGCGGCATGGGCGTGGAGAGCGCGAAGCTGCGGATCGTCTCGCCCGAGAGCGCGCCGCTGGCGATCTTCGGCGCCGAGGCGCAGGACGCCGTCCGCGGGCTGCTCGAGGAGGCCGGCATCGCGTTCACGGGCGACACGTACGTGTCGGTCGACGAGCACGGCCGGCTGCTCGACGCGCCGCTCGGGCTGCCGCTCGCCGAAGAGCGCACGGTCGCGCTGCCGACGATGGAGGGCCCGGCGCTGCCCGGGATCCCGGCCGACGCGGGCGGGTTCATCCCGGTCGACCAGCACGGCGCCGTCCGCGGGCTGCGCGACGTCTACGCCGCCGGCGACGGCACGACCTTCCCCGTCAAGCAGGGCGGGCTGGCCTGCCAGCAGGCCGACGCGATCGCGCTGCTGATCGCCGCGCGCGCCGGCGCCGACGTCCTGCCCGAGCCGTGGCGCCCGGTCCTGCGCGGGCGGCTGCTGACCGGCTTCCGCACGGCCCACCGGCTCGAGCACGAGCTGCAGGGCGCGGGCGGCGCCGATCCCGCGCCCGCGCCGGTGCGGTGGTCGGCGGCGCGGAAGGTCGACGGGAAGTACCTCTCAGCCTGGCTGGAGGGGGACGGCGGCGCGCCGGAGCCCGCCGCGGCGGGCGAGCACGTCGCGATCGACGTCCGCCTGCCGACCGACTGGGCGACCGCGCGCACCGCGCTGGCGATGGATCCCTACTCGCCGGTGTGATGCGGGTTTCTACGGACCGCCTGGGGCGGGTAGGCCGGATGTGGAACGCTGATGGGAGGCGCACCATGGAGGAGAGCCAGAGAACGTCAGCAAGGAGCCGGACATGACCCCGCAGCAGCCCACCCCGCAGACCGTCACCGAGGAGGAGCTCCCCGAGCACCTCGACGACGTCGACGCCGCCGAGGTCGAGGCCGGCCAGCGCGAGGTCCCCCGCAGCGGGCCGCTGCGCTTCGCGCGGATGACCGGCTCCTCGATCGCGGGCCGCGACGCGGCGCCGTGGGTCACCGACTTCCTCAACGCCGCCTACTACCGCCGCGCGGTGGACGAGCGCGAGGTCGACGACCTCCGCCTCGCCTTCGCGATCCTCACGACCTACTGGTACAACAAGGACACGCAGCGGCGGCTGCACCTCTCCGACCTCGCGGCGTTCCACAGGGCCTACGGGTCGGAGCGCTTCCAGACCGACCGCTCGGCGCGGGGCACGCTCTCGCGCGCGCAGCTCGAGGAGGGCGCGGCGCGGCTGCTCGGCGACTGGTTCCCGGCGGCCTACGCCGACGACGCGCGCCGCGGCTGGGGGATCGCGTTCGAGACCGTCGAGGCGCGCGACGCCTACAACCCGGAGCGCCGCCACGTCCTGGCCCGGCTCGGCGAGCTGACCCCGGAGAGCGCGCCGCTGGAGGAGCAGACCTGGCACACCTACCCGCCGGTCGCGATGCCGTCGGCCGAGGCCGTCGTCGGCGCGCTGACGCGGCCCGAGACGTGGCCCGACTACGCCAGCGAGATCGGCCGCTTCACGCCGCTGCGCGAGGGCGGGCTGGCCGGGCAGACGTTCGAGATCGAGGTCGCCGCGGGCACGGACTCCGGCCGCCCGATCTTCACGCGCGGGTACGTGACGATCACGGATCTCGTCACCCCGGACGACCCGGCCGCGCTGGCCGCGTGGTTCGCCGCGCTCGAGGACGGGCTGGCGCGCTACGGCGAGGACGAGCCGCCCGCGGTCCCGGAGGGCGGGACGCCGGTGGTCGGCTTCGACCTCACGACGCACCAGGGCCACTTCATGGGCAACGGCCACAACCGGCTGTTGTTGTACACCATGCCCGACGGCACGGCGTGGGTGAAGGCCGCGGGGACGTGGGACCCGATGCCGTGGCACCTCGATCGCGCCTACCGCGTCGCGGGCCGCGACGCGCAGCACGCGTTCTGGGGCCAGGGCGAGGTCGTCCGGCTGAGCATGCTGCACCAGCTGGCGTTGGCGATCGCTTGAGCGACGCCGTCGTCATCGGCAGCGGGCCGAACGGGCTCGCCGCGGCGATCCGGCTCGCCGAGGCGGGCCGGTCGGTCGTCGTCCTCGAGGCCTCCGACCGCCCCGGCGGCGCCGTGCGCACCGAGGAGCTCACGCTGCCCGGGTTCCACCACGACGTCTTCTCCTCCGTCTACCCGGCGGGGGCCGCCTCGCCGGTCTTCGGGCGGATGCCGCTGGCCGACCACGGGCTCGAGTGGGTCCATCCGGCCGCGTGCTACGCGACGCCGCTGCCGGGCGACCGCCCGGCGCCGGTGCTCTCCCGCGACCTCGCGACGACGGCCGCGTCGCTCGACGCGACGCACGCGGGCGACGGCGAGAAGTGGGTGGAGTTCGCGACGCCCTACCTCGACGCGTGGCCCGCGCTGCGCGCCACGATGCTCTCGGGCTTCCCGCCCGTCGGCGGCCCGCTCAAGATGATGGGGTCGATGGGGCCGCTCGGCCTGCTCGGCTTCACGCGGCTGCTGCCGGAGACCTCCGAGCACCTGGCGAAGCGGCTGTTCGCGGGCGACGGCGCGCGGGCGTGGCTGCACGGGTCCGCGATGCACGGCGACACGCCGCCGGGCCGGCCGGGCAGCGCGATCGCCTCGGCCTACCTGAACCTGCTGGGCCACGCGGTCGGGTGGCCGAGCCCGCGCGGCGGCGCGGGGCGGCTGGCGGACGCGCTGGTCGGCTACCTGCAGTCCCTGGGCGGCGAGGTCCGCACGGGCGCGCGGGTGGAGTCCGTGACGTCGTCGGGCGGCCGCGCGACGGGCGTGACGATCGCCGGCGGCGAGCGGGTCGCGGCGGGGATCGTGATCGCCGACGTCATGCCGCACGCGCTCCTGGACATGGCCGGCGACGCGTTGTCGTCCTGGTACCGCGCGCTGATCAAGCACTTCAAGTACGGCCCGGCGACGCTGAAGCTCGACTGGGCGCTCGACGGGCCGATCCCGTGGAGCGACCCGGGCGTGCGCGGCGCGGGGACCGTGCACGTCGGCGGGGCGGAGGACGAGCTGCTGGCGACGATCGCCGCCTCGCGCGAGGGCCTGACCGAGCGCCCGTTCCTGCTCCTCGGCCAGCAGTCGGTCGCCGACCCGACGCGCGCCCCGGAGGGCAAGCACACGGCGTGGGCGTACACCCACGGGCCGCCGGACCTCGCGCTGTGGGACGAGGCCGGCGTCGCGCGGCAGGTCGAGCGCGTCGAGGCGCAGGTCGAGCGCTACGCGCCCGGCTTCCGGGACCGGATCCTCGCCCGCCACGTGCTCTCGCCGAGCGAGCTGCAGTCCCGCGACGCGAACCTCGTCGCGGGCGACGTCGGCGGCGGCAGCTACGTCCTGCGCCAGGTGGTCTTCCGGCCGATCCCGACGCTCTCGCCCTACCGCACGCCGCTCAAGGGCCTCTTCCTCGGCAGCGCGGCGACGTTCCCGGGCGGCGCCGTCCACGGCGTGCCGGGGGATGCCGCGGCGGCGGCGTCGCTGCGGCGCTGGCCGTAGGTCAGTAGAGGTCGCACGAGAACGGGATCTCGAGCTCGGCGAGCCGCCGCAGGACGTCGGGCTCGAGCACGAAGCCGCACCCGAACACGACCGTCCCGGCTGCCGACACCGGCGACCACTGGTCGTGGCGGAAGGCGCCGCAGAAGAAGTCGGTCCGGACGTCGGGGCGCACGCGAGCGAGCCCCGCCCGGCGCCGCTCCGCGGCCACGAGGAGCGCCGCGACGTGGGCCTCCATCGGCTCCGTCCGCGGCAGCCCGCTCTCCAGCGACCAGAGGCTCTGCGAGCGCCGGGCGTCCGAGCGCCCAGGCGAGACGAGGTCGCCGCGGTCGTGGCCCTGCGTCGGGTCGCCCAGGGCGCGGGACAGGTCCGCCAGCCCGAGGGAGGTCGAGAGGACCCGCCACGTGGCGGAGTACTCGGGGCGCCGGGGCTCCTCCCGCGCGGGCACGCCTAGTCGACCTCCGCGCCCTTCGCGCGGTTGCACGGGCCGCACAGGACCTGGAGGTTCTCGACCGTGCTCGCGCCGCCGAGGGCGATGGGGATGACGTGGTCGAACTGGAGCTCGAAGGCCTCGCCGCAGAGGACGCAGGCGCCGCCGTCGCGCTCCCAGACGAGGCGGCGGACGTCGCGCGGGATGCCCTCGCGGCGCGGGCCGGGCGGGGCCTGGCCGAGGGCGAGGGTCGCGTGGGCGCGGTCGAGGCGCTTGCGCGCGCGGAGGCGGCGCTCGTAGACGAGCGCGAGGACGTCCTCGGGCTCGAGGCCGTCGTCCTCCCAGAAGAAGCCGTCCATGCACCACCAGTAGGTCCGGCCGCTCCGGGTCTCCAGGACGGCGACGGCGGTGTCGCGCTGCTCGATCGCGAGCGCGGCGTGCTCGGCGCGGCGCAGCCCGCGCGCGGCCACGTGGCGGCCGGCCGAGAAGACGACGCGGCGGCGGAACCAGGGGCCCGAGAGCGTCCAGGCGCCGTTCTTGGCCTCGCGGAGCATCGCGCGGGAACGCTACGCGGCGCGCCCGACGGCGTGCAACGGCGCTTGCCGCCGTCGGCGCCCGGACGACACGCGGCTTGCGGGCGTCAAGCCGCGCCGCCGGGCCGCCGATCGCTGCGCCATGGTCCGCATCCTCGCGCGCGCGGTGATCCTCGTCCTGGCGCTCACGACGCCGGCGTCGGCCGCGACCAGGATGTACGTGTCGACCTCGCGGGCGGCCGACGGGACCGCGTCGGCCAGCGGCTACGCCTTCGACGGCGCGACGCAGGCGCTCGACGACTTCCGGCTCGACCTCGTCCGCGGCGGCGCCACGGTGGCGACGGCCTCGGGCGCCGGCTTCGTGCTGCTGGCGCCCGCGGCGCTCCTGCCCGGGGACGCGCTCGCGCTCACCGACCTCACCACGGCGACGGCCAGGACGACGACGTTCACCGGCGAGCCGACGCTGAGCGCGCCGGGGTGCGGGGCCGCGGCGTTCACCGGGACGCGCGCGGAGGGCGCGACCGTCGACGTGAGCGCGCTGCTCGGGAGCGAGAGCGTCCCGACCGTCCAGCTCTTCGGCGCGGGGACGCGCTTCGCGGGCGCGTTCGCGCGGGCGCTGCCCGCGGGGTGGGGCGTGCGGGCCTCGCAGGCGCGCGTGGTCGACGCGGGCTTCACGGTCTTCGACGCCGTCGACGCGGTGGTGGGCGGGGCGTGCCCCGGGGTCGCGGCGGCGCCGGCGGCGGTCGTCGCGCCGGCGGCGGCGCCGGAGCCCGCGGCGGCGCCCGCGCCCGCGGCGGCGCCCGCGATCCCGCTCGCCGACGTCGTCGCCCCGACCGCCACGCTGGCCCTCCCGAGCGTCCTCGCGCGCCCGGGCCGCGCCTACCGCGCGCTGCTCGCCGGGAGGCTCGCCGGCGCGGTGACGGTCAGCGAGCCCGGCGCCGTGACCGAGACGCTGTACCTCGACGACGGCGCGACGCTGCCGACGGCGGCCGTGGCCGCCGCGCGGAAGGCCACGGTGGTGGGCGCCGCCGTGACCGAGGTCCCGCGGGCCGGCACCGTCGAGGCGGCGATCAAGATGTCCAAGAACGGCCGCCGCCACCTGCGCGCGGGGCGGCGGACGAGGCTCGCGCTCGTGACGGTCGTGCGCGACGCGGCCGGGAACGCGCGCGTCCTGCCGCCGCGGCGCTTCGCGGTGCTGCGCCCGAAGGCCCGCGCGTAGCCGGCCCGCTCGCTGAGTAGGGTGCTGGCGGTGCCCGCCGTCCGCCTCCCGCAGCTCCTCGCGCTCGTCGCCGGCGTCGCCGTGGGGGTGGCGGCGTGTGGTGGCGCGGCGACGGGGACGGTGGGGAGCGCCGCGACCACGACGACCGCCGCGAAGCGGCGCGCCCCGGCCACGCCGCCCGCGCTCTGCGGCGCGCTGCGCACCCGGGTCGCGGGCCACGTCGGCGCCGCCGAGGCGACCGAGCTCTCCGGGCTCGTCGTCAGCCCGACGCAGCCCGGCGTGCTCTGGTCGCACAACGACTCCGGCGACCGCGCGCGGATCTTCGCGCTGCGCACCGACGGGTCGGAGATCGCCTCGCTCGACGTCCCGGGCGCGGCGGCGACCGACTGGGAGGACCTCGAGGTCGGGCCCGACGGCGACCTGCTGCTGGGCGACATCGGCGACAACGCGTCCAAGCGCGCGAGCGTCGACGTCTACCGCGTGCCCGAGCCGCGGCTGGCGGACGGGCCGGCGGCGACGGCGCCCGCGACGCGCCTGCACCTCACCTACCCCGACGGCGCGCACGACGCCGAGACGCTCCTGGCCGACCCGCGCACGGGCGAGCTCGTGATCGTCACCAAGCGCCTCGACGGGCGCTCCGGCGTGTACGTCGCCCACGTGCCCGCGCGGGGCGACGCGGTCGACGCCGTCCTGCGCCACGCCGGCGACCTCCAGCTCGGCTTCGGCGGCCTCGCGACCGCGGGCGACCTCAGCGGCGACGGCAAGACGGTGGCGATCCGGACCTACGCCGGGTTGTACGTGTGGAACCGCCGCGCGGGCGCGACGCTCGCGGCCACGCTCGCGCGCGCGCCGTGCGTCAGCCGCGTGTCGCTCGCGCCGGAGGGGCAGGGCGAGTCGCTCGCGCTGAGCCGCGACGGCCGCTCGTTCTTCACCGTGCCCGAGGGCGCGGACGCGGCGCTGCGCCGGTACACGGTCCTCGCTGCCAAGGGGAAGGCGGCAAGCTGATGGACTTGACCGGGGCCGACGCGGCGCTCTTCGACCTCGACGGCGTGCTCGTCGACTCGCGGATCGCCTTCGTGCGGTCAGTCAACGCGGCGCTCGAGGAGCACGGGCTGCCGGAGCGCGAGCCCGCCGAGCTCCACCCCTACCTCGGTCCGCCGCTCCACCGGACGTTCGCGTCGCTGGGGGCGGGGGAGGAGCAGGTCGACACGTTGGTGGTGTCCTACCGCGCCCGGTACCGGTCCACGATGGCGGAGGAGAGCGCGGTCTTCGACGGGATCCCGGAGGCGCTCGACGCGCTGGCGGCGACGATGCCGCTGGTCGTCGCGACGTCGAAGTCGCGCGCGCTGGCGGAGCCGCTGCTCGAGCAGCTCGGGCTGCTGCATCGCTTCCAGGCGGTGCACGGGCCGTCGCTGCAGGCGCGCGACGAGGGGAAGTCGCTGACGATCGCGCGGGCGCTCGAGGGCCTGCCGCACGCGCGGCGGCCGGTGATGGTCGGCGACCGCAAGTTCGACGTGCTGGGCGCGCGGGCGCACGAGCTGCCGTGCGTCGGGGTGCTGTGGGGGATCGGGAGCGAGCGCGAGCTCCGCGAGGCCGGCGCGGTCGCGCTGGTGCGGGAGCCGGGCGAGTTGGTGGAGTTGCTCGGGGCCTAGGGGGAGGCGGCGACGGGAGCCTCCCGCCGCCGCTCCCGTTGGTTGTCCTAGGACTTCTTCGCGGTGGCCGCGCGGCGCGTGCGCGTGGCGGGCTTCTTGGCGGCGGCCGCGGGCTTCTTCGCCGCGGCGGCGGGCTTGGAGGCCGCCGCGGTGCTGCGCGTGCGCGAGGCGGCGGTCTTCGCCTTCGGCTTGGCGGCCGTGGACGAGCGCGACGTCGTCGAGCGGGACGAGGTCGAGCGCGAGGTCGTCGTCGCGCGACCGTTCGACCGGGACGCCGCGGGCTTCGCGGCCGCCGCGGGCTTGCGCTCGCTCGCGGGGACCTCGTCGCGGACGACCTGCTTGGCCAGCTGCGGGATCAGCCGCTGCAGGAAGGTCGCCATGCGCTCCTCCTGACGGCGGAACTCCTTGGCGAGCTTCGCGGTGTCGGCGTCGAACAGGCCGTTGGCGAGCTCCTCGATCGCGAGGTAGTTCGCGATCTCCTCGAACTCGTTGAACAGCTCCGTCTTGGCGTTCTTGAGGAGCTTCTCGGCCTCGCCCGTGCCGCGGATCGCGTGCAGCGGGCCCTGCGCCAGCGCGACGCCCTTCTTCGCGACGGAGGTCACCTTCGCCGCGGCCTCGGTGGCGACGTCCGGGCCGGGGACCGAGACGATCTCCGCCTTGCCACCCAGCTGCTTGATCCGGCGCTCCAGGCCCTTCGCCTGCGCGCTCGTCTCCTTGAGGTGCTCCCGCAGACGCTTCTTGTAGGCGTCGCGCGAGGTCATCGAGATGTGCGCCTTCAGCGCCGTCTCGAGCTCCTTCTCCTTGCCGTACGCCTCGTTCAGGTACTGGATCAGCTTGGCTTCTCGGGTGCTCGGCTCAGCGGCCATAGGTCTACGAACTCCTCCTCGACGTCGGACAGGTACCCCTAGCGAGTTCCCCCTGTGCCAAACGTCTACACTGCCATCGGTCCGTGGTGGGCGTAGCTCAGTTGGTAGAGCTCCTGGTTGTGGTCCAGGCGGTCGCGGGTTCGAGTCCCGTCGCTCACCCCTCGCAGAAGCCTCGCGTTTGCGGGGCTTCTGTCGTTTTGCAGGGGTTCGGAGATGAGTTGTAGGCCTTTGAGTTTCAGGCACTAGTGCCTGAAATCCTGTGATTCGCGCCGGATCGGGCGTATTTCACGTCGGCAGCGTCTCGCGGAGTCGTAACGTGGTCTTCGCTCCGCGGACCTGGTCCCCCCGGCGAAGGTGCGGCCTCCCGGGCTCGACATCGCGGCGCTCGAGCGTGCGAGGACCACCTGCCAGCAGCCGGCCATGCTCGCCTTCACGAGCCAGCAGGCGGTGAGGCCGCGTTCGGCCTGCTCGACGCGAGCCCTGGACGACGGCCGCCAAGATCGCACGATTGCTTCCACCCCAACTTGGATCCTCCCCTCGCCGTCGGGGGCTGCACGGCGCTCCTGGACGCCGGAGCCATGGGCGGAGCTGGCGCGGTTCTCTCCGGCGTGCGTCGGCCAGGGACAGGCCCTCCGGAAGGTCGCGGGTCCACGCTCCCTCGAAGGCCCCTGCTGGTTCGCCGACTCCCGACCGGTCAACAGCCGGGGATCGGCGGACTGGGTTGATTGGCGTTGGGTGTGTCGACGTACAGGTCACTGACCCAGGTGTTGTCGGTGAGCTTGTCCCAGACCGTCGACGTGACCCCGCGGCTGGTCGTGACCGGCTCACCCTGGGCCTGGCAGACGATGTCGAGCGCGTTGCCGTCGTAGACGACGCCGACCGTCTGCTGGTTGGTGAAGGCGTGGTCGGGGCGCTTGCGCAACCCACACTCGCCGTCGTCGCAGGTGCCCTGCACCTTATGGGCGTAGGTGGGCGTGCTCGGGGCAGGCGCGGGTGCGGCCTCGGGTGGAGGGACGGGTGCCGGGCCGTTGCCGGCCGGCCCGCCGTAGATGAACTCGACGCCGGTCACGTTCGGAGAGATCAGACGGTTCGACGTCCCCTGGTTGCCGTTCCAGTTGTGCTCGGAGATGACGTAGCTGCCGTCGGGGTTGACCTGCTCGACGAAACCGACGTGACCGGCCGAGCTGCCGCCATACCCGGCCGGGAAGACGACGATCGCGCCCGTGACCGGGGTCGTGCCGGTCGGGATGCCGGCCTTCTTCGCGTTTTCGGCCCAGTGACGAGCGTCCCACACGTAGTCGTCGGGGCCGATCTCGCCGCCCCCGGGCACCCCCGCGGCGACCGCCGTGTCGTAGATGTCCGGACGCTGGTTGTAGGCCCACCACGTGCACTGACCCTCGGGGCTGATGCACCACGAGTTCGCGGTGCTGCACGTGAACGGGTTCTTGCCCGCGCCGCGGCCGGTCGTCTCGCCGCCCGTCCGTCCGGCCTTCCCGCCCGGCCGCGACTTGGAGTAGGAGACCTTGAGGCTGTGGGGTCGCACCAGCCCGCTGCGGCCCGTGCCGGCGACGGTGATCGATGCGTCCACGCGCGGCGCGTCGGCGGCGGCGAGTGCCTTCTTGCTTGCGGCGCACTTGACGGTGCCGCGGTAGGTGCCGCCGCGCACGGCGTTCGGCACCCGCCACCGCCACTGGACGTGCGTCCGGCTCGGCCGCACCTCGGACTGCAGCGCGACCTTCGCCTCCGGGGTGAGGATCGACAGCCGACACGCCTTGGCGCCGGCCGCGCGCACGAACAGGGCGGCGTGGTCGCCGCCGTTGAGGTTGCTGGTGAAGTACTCGACGGTCAGCTCGGGACGTCGCGGCGTTCCGCTGCCCGCACTCGCGATCGACGGCACCATCCCGACCGTCGCCATCGTCGTCAGCAAGGCGCCCAACATCCATCTGGCTCGTCGCACGTCGTGTCTTCCTCAGTCGGGTTGTGCCGGGATGGCGAACGTACCCTTCTTGGCGATGGTTCATCCAACGCAATAGGGGAGGACTGAGCAAAGGCCGCGAAAGGCTGTTCGCGTCAAATCGTAGATCGATGTGGACGAAGCAGCATCGACAGAGCTTTGGCGGTCGCCCCCGCGGGTACGCGGCACAGCATGACCCACCGCCTCGCGATCGCCGCCGCAGTGCTCGCGCTCCTCGCCGTCACCGGCGCCGACGCGCAGGCCAACGTCACCGAGCAGCAGGCCAATGCCAACGGAGCCGACACGTTCTCCGACTACCACAACGCATCGGGCCCAGGGCAGCACATCGCTCGCGACGTGTCCGTGGAGGTCTCCTGCAAGGTCCTCGACACCACGATCGCCAGCGTCAGCCCAGACGGCTACTGGTACCGCCTGGCGAGCCCGCCGTGGAACGACGGCTTCTACGCCGCCGCCAACACCTTCTACAACGGCGACCCGCACGACGGCCCCTACACCCACAACACCGACACGAGCGTCCCCGACTGCGGCGCGCCGGTCGCGGACCAGCCGCCGCCGGTCCAGGCGACCCCGGCGCCGGCACAGCGCTTCAACCGCCAGGCGGCCGTCTCCTGGGCGTACGCCCACGTCAACGACAAGGAGAGCTTCCACCCGGAGGACTGCACCTGGTACGTCAGCCAGGCGTTGTGGGCAGGAGGCCTCCCGACGTCCAGCGACTGGAAGGGCAAGACCTTCAACTTCGACAAGCTCGCCAGCCGCCGACACTACCCGGGGCCGACGAAGGCCGCCGTCAACGCCCAGCGGTTCCGCAACTACGTCACGGGCAGCGCGAAGCTGGCCACGATCACGCCGATCGCCTGGAGCGACAACACCGCCGGCGGCGCTCAGGTCGGTGACGTGATCGCCTACGACTGGGACTCGCCCGGCCCCGACGGGTCCATCGATCACGTGGCGCTGGTGACGTCCATCAAGCCCAACGGCTACCCCCTGGTCTCGCAACACACCCCAGCGCGCAAGGACCGTGGGTGGTCGTGGGATCCCGGCGCGAACAACTGGATCGAGTTCTCGCACACCTACAAGAAGGGGAAGCCGCCGAAGGTCTACCTGATCCACATCACGTACTGACGACCTGCTGGCCGGTCGTGGAGGCCGAACGAGCGCTGGGTGCGAACGAGATGCAGCGGGTGTCCTCCGGCGACGTCTCCGTGGCTCAGGTGTGGAGGGACAGGCGGGCCAGGCGGCGGAAGGTGATCGACGGCGCGCGGGTCGCCGTCCAGGCGCGGTCGTCGAGGATGCCTGGGCGGGTGAGGCGCCGGAACGCGTGGACGGCCTCGAGGCGCGCGAGGCCGGCGCCGACGCAGAAGTGGATGCCGTGGCCGAACGCCAGGTGCGTGGGGCGTGGCCGGGTGACGTCGAAGGCGTCGGGGTCGGCGTGGCGGTCGGGGTCGCGGTTGGCCGCGCCCAGGGCGAGGAGCAGATGCTGGCCGGCGGGCACCTCGACGTCGCCGAGCCGGCGGTCGGCGGTGACGACGCGGGCGGTCGCCTGGATGGGGCCGTCGTAGCGCAGCATCTCCTCGACCGCGGCGGGCACCAACGCCGGATCCTCGGCGAGGCGCCGACGCTGCCCGGGGTGCTGGAGCAGCGCGAGCGTGCCGTTGCCGATGAGGTTGGCGGTCGTCTCGTGGCCGGCGGCGAGCAGGAGCAGGCAGAGCTGGGCGACTTCGTCGTCGCCCAGGCCGGCGTCGGCGTGGATCAGGGCGGACACGAGGTCCTCGCCGGGGTGGGTGCGCCGGGCGGCGATGATCGGCACGAGCTCCAGCATCACGGTCAGCGCGGCGGCGGCGGAGGCCTCCAGCTGCGACGAGGTCGGGTCGGGCTCGAGCGCGCCGACCAGCGCCGGCGTCTCCACGGCCAGCACCTCGGCCCCCTCGACGCCGATGTCGAACAGCTCGGCGATGACGGCGATCGGCAGCGGGCGGGCGACGCCGGCGATGAGGTCGATCGGTTGGCCGTCGAGCAGCGGTGCGGTCGCGGCGTCGACGATCGCCGCCACGCGGTGCTCGATGCGAGCGACCGAGCGCGGGGTGAAGAAGCGGTTGACGGCGGAGCGCAGCCGCGTGTGCGCGGGTGGGTCGCTGGTGAGGAGGTTGCCGGCGAACGCGCCGGCCGCAGGGCCGAGCCGCGCCGCGAGCGCCGGGCTGGACCGCGGGTCGGCGCTGGAGCGAGGATCGCGCAGCAGCTCTTCCACCAGGGCGTGCGACAGCACGATCGGCGCGCCTGCCCGGGAGTCCATGAGCACCGGGCCGCAGGCACGGCGCGCCTCGGCGTAGGCCGGGTACGGGTCGTCCAGCGGGAAGGGCCACGCCATCCGCTCAGGCATGGCGGATCGCCGTCGGGTGCCCGGCCAGCCACCGGGCCTGCAGCTTGCCGAGCTCGCTGACGGGTGGCTCGCGCTCGTAGAACTCCGCGGCTTGCGCGGCCCAGTCGGCGGTCGCGCGCAGTCCGCCGAGCACCGAGCACAGCGCCGCGTCGGTGCGGCCGGTGAAGGTCCAGCCCCGTGGCGCGCGCAGGCGGCGGTAGACGCCGGCGTGCTCGCCGGTGGCCGACCAGCGCGCGGCGTTCCAGGCGGCGACGCGCTCCGGCGTCACGGTGAACGGCTGCGGGCCCCGGAACCGCTCCAGCCCGGACGACCAGTACGCCTGTGCCGCCTCCGGCGTGATCGCGTCGTCGGCGTCCCAGAGCCCGGCGTCCAGCGCGACCTCGGTCAGCCGGTGCCGGTCGCCTCGGAGGCAGGCCTGCATCAGGGAGGTCATGTGCTCCCCGGTACGCGGATCCAGCCGCTCGACGCACCCGAAGTCCAGGAACGAGACGGTGCCGTCGTCGTGGAAGACGAAGTTGCCCGGATGCGGATCGGCGTTGAGCATCCGGAAGTGGTTCAGGCTGCCGTAGGTGAAGCGGCTCACCGTCTCACCCCAGCGGTCGCGCAGCTCCTGTGGCGCGGCGACCGCGTCCTCCCACGCGCGGCCGACGGCGTGCTCCTGCGTCAGCACCCGGCCGGTGCTCAGCTCGTCGACGACCGCCGGGATGCGGATGAACGGGTGGCCGGCGTACAGCTCGGCGAAGTGCCGCTGGTTGACCGCTTCGCGGCCGTAGTCGAGCTCCTCGCCGATCTTGGTGGCCAACTCGCCGGCGACGGCGCGCAGGTCGACGCGGATGCGCGCCGGCGAGAAGGCCATCGTCAACCGCAGGAACGTCAGCAGGAGCTCGGTGTTGGCCAGGTCGGCGCGGATCGCCGCGGCCACGCCGGGGTACTGGACCTTGACGACGACCTGGCGCCCGTCGTCCAGGCGCGCGGCGTGGACCTGCCCGATCGACGCCGCCGCGAGCGGCTCGGGATCCAGCGACGCGAAGCGCTCCACGGCCGGACCGAGCTCCTGCTCGATCACGCGCCGCGCCACCTCGGCCGGCATCGGCGGCGCGTCGGCGCGCAGCCTGCCCAGCGCGGTCTGGAACGCCCCGCCGAGCTCGGGCGCGACCGCGCCCTCCATCGCGACGAAGGACAACAGCTGCCCGACCTTCATCAGCGCGCCCTTGGAGCGCCCGAGCACCTCGGCGTACTGCTCGGCCGCCCGCTGCTGGCGGCCGGTGTCCTCGGCTCCGGTGACCCGCCGCCGCACCGCGGCGACCACCGCTTCGCCGGACGTCCTGGCCGCCACCCCGAGGACCGGCGTGACCCGACGGACGCGGCCCTGCGGGATGCCATCATCGTTCACTGGCATGAGCTAAGTGTACACTTAGGCGCGTGAGCACCGCCACGCGCGACCGGATCCTGGACGAGGCCATGCGGCTCTTCGGTCAGCAGGGCTTCAAGGCGACGACGATCGTCCAGATCGAGACGGCCGCCGGCCTGACCCCCGGAGCCGGCGGCATGTACCACCACTTCGCCAGCAAGGAGGCCCTGCTCGCCGCCGGCGTCGAGCGTCACCTCCTGCGCCTCGCGGCGCTCCGCGACATCCGCGGCGTCTTCGCCGACCTCGGCGACGCCCGCGCCGAGCTGACCGTGGTCGCTCGCTACGCCCTCGCCGAGCTCGACCAGGAGGCCGAGCTGCTGCGCCTGCTCACCGCTGAGGCCCGCAACCGGCCCGAGCTGCTGCAGCACGCCACCGAGCAGCTCATCACCGCCACGATCGAGGGCTTCGCGGGATGGTTGGTCGCACGGGCGGCCCAGCCGCTCGAGCACGAACGCGCTGTCGCGCTGGCCTCGATCACCCTCGGCGGCCTGATCACCAACCGGCTGCTGCAGACGATCTTCGGCGTCGCCTCCGCCGTCGACGACGAGCACCTCGTGGCCGCCTGGACCGACGTGGTCCTCCCCATCCTGGGCGGCGACTGAACGGCGGGCGGCTCAGCTGGCGGACGTGCTCATCGGGTGTCGGCGAGCGCGCAGACGGGCGGTCGGCGCCCGGCGAGCCGTGCCAGCGGCGCCAACACGCGGAAGAGGGCGTGTTGGACGATGGCCGGCGGCGTGGCGAGCACCGCGTGCTCGGAGGTGATCGGCCACACCGCCGCGATGTCGAGCAGGCCGGGCATGGCCTTGGCGTTGACCCGCCCTTCCTGGGCGAAGGCGAAGTACACCTCGTAGAACCGCTCGGTGCCGGTGAGCGCCGGGCGGAACGAGAACCGCACGCGCATCTCCTCGTTCCCGGCGTTGGCGAAGGTGTGCCTGGTCCCCCGTGGGACCTCGATCGTGCCGCCCGGGCCGATGACGTGCTCGGCGCCGTCGACCTCGAACGCCGCGCGACCGGCGAGCACCTCGAAGTGCTCATCCTGGTGGGGATGGATGTGGGCCACCCCGGCGAAGCCTCCCGGCGGGAAGATCCCCTCGGCGACGAACACCTCCCCGCCCGAGTCCGCGGAGGTGACCTCGAAGATCAGCCTCTGCCCGGTGACCGGGTTCTCGATGACGTCGCCGGCCTGTGCCATCAGCGCTCCAATCGGTTGGGAAGCCTGAGCGAACGCTAGCCCAACCCGCCTCCTCCGTCTACGCCTCCGCGGCTACAGTCGGCGTCGATGGCCAGGCGCGGCGACCTCTACGAGAACCGGGTGACGGGCGAGCGCGCAGTCGTGCTGCGCGGCGATCTCGACGGCGACGGCCGGTCGGGTCTGGTCCACCTGACCGTCGAGCCCGGCGGGGCGGTCGTCGGCGAGCACGTCCATCCCGCCATGGACGAGCGGTTCACGGTCGTGCGCGGCGCGCTCGAGACCCGGATCGCCGGAGTCGCCCGGCGGCTCGGCCCGGGCGAGGAGGCGCTGGCCCCGGCCGGGACCCCGCATGACTGGTGGAACGCCGCCGACGTGCCGGCCGGCGTGATCGTCGAGCTGAGCCCGGGCCGGGGCCTGGCGCGGTTCGAGGCGATGATCGCGACCCTGTTCGGGCTGGCCAACGACGGCCGCGTCAACGCCGCGGGGCGGCCTTCGCCGTTGCAGCTGGCCCTGACCGCCGCCGAGTTCTCCGACGTGATCCAGCTGACCAGGCCGCCTGCCGCCGTCCAGCGCGCCGCCTTCGCGGTGCTCGGCGCGATCGGGCGCCGGCGCGGCCTGCGGCCGACCTACCCCGAGCTGCTCGTGCCCCACGGCACCGTCGAGCCCGACCCCGAGGTCCTCGCCGCCGCCGGCCTGACGTGAGCGACCGGCGGATCAGGCGGCCGCTCCCGCGCCCTTCAGGAAGAAGCCCTTCAGGATGCGCGTGAACTCGGCGGGCTGGTCGAGGTGGGTGACGTGGGTGGCGTCGATCCGCCGGTAGGTGCCGTGGCGGAGCAAGGACATGGCCTTGGTCGCGTCCTGCCTGGTCATCGCCCCGTTGAGGAGGTGGTCGTCGGTCCAGGCGTAGTTGGCGTGCAGCAGCAGGGTGGGGCGGGTGATCGCGCGCAGCGCGTGGGCGTGGTCGAAGCCGCGGTTCCAGGTGCCGTGGTGGAAGGCCGCGCCGAACCGCGGGTCGTACTGATGGTCCATCCCCCGCAGGAAGAGGCGGATGGTGTCGTTGGCGACGACGCTCAGCTCCACCGGCCGGCCGGGGCGCGCCTGGCGCTCGGCGGTGACCGCCGCGATCAGCAGGTCCGCCGAGCCGGGCCCGAGGTTCTTGTCGAAGAACGGGCGGCTCCCGTCGATCCAGTAGAGCAGGAAGTCCGGGGCGTGCGCGGCGACCGCCGCGGCGCTGGTCGCGAAGTCCTTGTCGGCGATCGTCCGCTTGATCCGCGGGTACTCGGACGCGAAGAGCGGCGGGTCCTCGAGCAGCGCGGCCAAGACGAGCTGGGGCCGGTGGGCGGCGAGCCAGGCGGTGAGGAGGCCGCCGGACGAGTTGCCGGTGACGTACGCGGGCCGCCGCACGATCCGGGTCATGAGCGTGGCGAGGTCGGCGCCGATCCGGTTGGCGTTCATGGGGTAGTCGCCCGGCGTCGTGGTCTGGCCGTGGCCCTGGTAGTCGACGTCGAAGACGTGGAAGGACGCGGCCAGCGCGGGGAGGACGCGGCTGTAGCTGAACCAGTCCATCTGCTGGGCGTGCAGGAGCACCAGCGGCGGCCGGCCGTTGGCGGGGCCCTCCGTGTAGCTGAAGGCGACGTCGCCGACCCTGGCCGTCCTGGCGCGGAAGCCCGCCGCGGCGATCTTCGCGCGCCACCGGTCGTCGGCGGTGCCGGTCACGGGCGCGGCGGCGGCGGCGCGCGCCGCGGGCGCCGCGGGCGCGTAGGCGGTCAGCAGTCCCGCGCCGAGCATCCCGCCGCCCGCGCGAAGCGCCGCGCGCCGCGTCATCCGATCCGGTCTGTCGTCCATGCGTTCCGTCCTTCCGGGCTACGGTCTATTGTTCGTGAAGAATTAGCACGTCGCTGTCGGAACATCCATGAAGAACTCCCAGCAGCCGAGACCCGAGCCCGCTCGACCGCGCGCCGAGCTCGCCGCGGACCGGATCGCCGCGGCCGCGCACCAGGCGCCCGCCGGCACCCGGCTGGGCAGCCGCGAGGACCTGCGGGTCCTGTGCGGCGTCTCGGTCGGGACGCTGCACGAGGCCCTGCGGCTGCTGCAGGCCACCGGCGAGATCACGGTCCGCCCGGGGCCCGGCGGCGGCGTCTTCGCGGGGGAACGCTCAGCGCTCTCCGGGATGCTGCGCGGCGCGCGCGACCACGTGTCGGACCGGCGGGACTTCACCCAGGCCGCCCGCGTGCTGAACGCCCTCGCGCCCCTGGTCGTCGAGGACGCCGTCGCGTCGGCCGGCGCGGCGGGCGCGCGCGAGCTCCAGGACCGGCTCGCCGTCCTCGAGGCCGCCCGCGGCGAAGACCTCAGGAGCTTCGTGCGCGCCAGTCTGGAGGTCTTCGCGACCATCGTCTCACTCGTGCCGCAGAGCATCCTCCCGGTGATGGTCGCGTCGCTGCTGCACCGCCAGATCGCGACGCTCCAGGACGTCGTGGGCCCGATCGACCCCGACTGGCGCGACCTCGTCGAGCAGCACGCGGCCGCGGTGTCCCGTCTGGTCGGCGCGATCGTCGCGCGCGATGTCGACGCGGCGCTCCGGGAGCGCCGGGACCCGGAGTTCCTGGCGCTGTTCGCGGCGGTGCACGCGGCGTTCGGGGGGTAGGCTGCGCTGGAGCTCGACCGCCGACCGGAAACAGCGCGAGGGCGGTCGAAGCAACGCAGGACAATGGTCCTGAATCGGAGCGTAGCCGTGGAAGCGAGCTGTATCCACCAAGGCATGCTCCCGTGACGTTGCGAAGATCATGTCTGGCGAACGATCAGCGATCCGGTGCGGGCGCTCGAGCTCAGGTCGATCAGCCGCGCCACGCGTCTTCCGGGCGGCCGTAGACATACTGACCGTTCGTCACAACGCATCATTGGGATCGTGGTTTGATCCAACCATCGGCGATCGCCCGCCGAAAGGCCGATCACCAGATCAGTCGTTGCTTCGGTCGACGTTCGTTCGATTGTCAGGCCCGCTGAGCGGCGGCAAGGTGGTGCGCGCCGCCGGCCTGGTCCTTGCTCGACGTGTCCGTGACGGGACGGAGCCGGTGCGTCCGTCCTTGTCATCTTGTCCGTGGGGTGTTCGTCATTCGTCGGTTGCTGCCATCCGCCGCGGGGCGGGGCGGAGCCCGTCCTGGGCTCGTAGTCGTGGTTGCGTTGCTAGTGGCGATCGCCGTCGTGCCGATCGCAGCATCCCGCTCGACGCGGTCCGCCGAGCAGGCATATGACGATGTCGTGCGTGGTGACCGCCCCGTGGCGCTGGTCGAGCGTGCCGGGTCGATTCGCTCGGACCTCCTGAGCGTCGCGTCGCGGTCGGTCTTGGCCGGTGAGCAGGACGGCGCGTCGCGGTCGATCGAGTTCTGGGCTCGGCCGCGCGGCCCAGCGCGTGACGGTGTGGCCCGCGATCGGCTGAGCCTGGGGTGGGGCCCGACGCACGTGCGTTTCCGCGCCCGGCTGGCGCCCAGGCGATTCACCCACGTGGTGGTCAAGTGGAGCGACGATGCCATTCGCCTGTTCTTGGACGGCAACCTCGTCGACGCCGTGGCGGTGGGGGCGCCGAGCGAGGTCGCGTGGGCACATCGGGTGTCGGTGACGGGGCCGGTGAGGCCGATCGAGCTCCGGGCCGTCGCGCTGTACCAGCGCGGCCTCGAGATCCGCTCGATCCGGCGCCACTACCGCTTCGGCGCGCCGTTGTTCGGACGCGCCGTTGCCGCGCCATCCTCGGGCGCGGTAAGAACAGGCCCGGTGGCGCACGCCGCTGCGGTGCCGGGCAACACGGTGCTGCCCGCGATCACCGGGACGGCGAAGGACGGTCAGACGCTGACCTCGAGCACCGGGACGTGGTCGGGCTCTCCGACCTCCTACGCGCGTGCGTGGCAGCGTTGCGACGCGGCGGGCGCGAACTGCGTGGCGATCTCCGGCGCGACGGCGGCGACCTACCTGCTGACCTCGACCGACGTCGGCAAGACGATCCGCGTGAAGGTCACCGCCACCAACGCCAGCGGCTCCGGGAACGCGACGAGCGCGGCGACGGCGACCGTGCTCGCGGCCGCGCCGGTCAACACCGCGGTGCCCGCGATCACCGGCACGGCGAAGGACGGCCAGACGCTGACCTCGACGACGGGGACGTGGACGGGTACGGCGACGATCACCTACGCGCGGCAGTGGCGACGTTGCGACACCGCCGGCGCCAACTGCGTGGATATCAGCGGCGCGACGGCGACGACCTTCGTCCTCTCCAGCGCCGATGTGGGCAAGACGATCCGCGTCGTGCTCACCGCCACCAACGGCGCGGGCAGCGCCTCGGCCACGAGCACCGCCACGGCGACCGTCACCGCCGCGGCGCCGGTCAACACCGCGCTGCCGACGATCTCCGGCACGGCGAAGGAAGGCCAGCTGCTCACGGCCTCGACCGGCACGTGGACCGGGTCGGCGACGATCACCTACACCTACCAGTGGCAGAGCTGCAACTCCTCCGGTGCCTCATGCGTCGCGATCACCGGCGCGACGCAGTCGACCTACCGCGTGACGTCGTCGGATGTCACGAAGACGCTGAAGGTCGCTGTCACGGCGACCAACGGCGCCGGCAACGCCTCGGCCACCTCAGCGGCGACCGCGGTGATCACCACAGGCGCACCGGTCAACCTCACGGCGCCGACACTCGCCGGGACCGCCGCCGTCGGGCAGACCCTCACCACCACCAACGGAACCTGGGCGGGCACCGCGACCATCACCTACGCGCGGCAGTGGAAGCGCTGCAACAGCGCGGGCGCGAGCTGCGTGAGCATCAGCGGCGCGACCGGCACCACCTACACCCTGGTCGCCGCGGACGTCGCCTCGACGATTCGTGCGACATGGACCGCGACCAACGGCGTCGGGTCGGCCAGCACCGACACCGCGCAGACCGCGCTCGTCACCGCACCGCCGCCGACCAACACGGCCGCGCCCACGATCACCGGTACCGCCACGGACGGCCAGACGCTCACCTCCTCGACCGGGACCTGGACCGGCACGGGCACCATCACCTACACGAGGCAGTGGAAGCGCTGCGACGGCGCAGGTGCCAACTGCATCAACATCTCCGGGGCGACCGGCACGACCTACGCGCTGTCGGCGAGCGACATCGGCGCGACCATCAGGGTCGCCGTCACGGCCACCAACAGCGGCGGCTCGACCACGGCCAGCTCGACCGCCACGGCGGCGGTCCTCGGGGTCGCGCCATCCAACACGGCGGTCCCGACGATCTCCGGGACGGTGCAGGACGGTCAGACGCTCACCGCCGCGACCGGCTCATGGGTCGGGAGCGCGCCCATCACCTACACCTACAGGTGGCAGCGCTGTGGCAGCACCGGCACGACGTGCGCCGACCTCGACCAGGCGACGTCCAGCACCTACACGCTGAGCGCGGACGACATCGGGACGAGGATCCGGCTGGCCGTCACGGCGACCAACGCCACGGGCAACGGCACGGCGTTCAGCGCCGCCACGGTCGCGGTCGCCGGCGTCTCGCCCGCCAATTCCGCCGTGCCGTCCATCACGGGCGCGCCCGTGACCGGTAGGGCGCTGACCCTGCAGCCCGGTGCGTGGAGCGGCAGCCGCCCGCTTACCCATCACTACACCTGGCAGCGGTGCTCCACCTCGGCGCCCGGGACGTGCCAGCCCATCACCAGCGCGCACAGCGTCGACTACACGCTCCAGCCCGCCGATCTCGGCGCGTTCATCCGGGTCGAGGACGCGGTCACCAACATCTCAGGGCAGGCATCGTCGATGTCCGCAGCGACGGGACCCGTCACGCCGGAGAGCCTCTCGAACACGCAGCTTCCGCAGGTCGACGGGCTGCCCCGGGCATACCACGAGCTCTCGGCGAGCAAGGGTCAGTGGACCGTGCCGACGGCCACCGTCACGTTCCAGTGGCAGCGTTGCGGCGCCTCCCCGAGCACCTGCACCGACATCGCCGGCGCAGACGACGAGCGCTACGACGTCGATGTCATCGACGTCGGCTCTTACCTGCGCGTCGTCGCCACCGCGACGGCCGGCACCGCGCAGGTCTCGAGTGCCAGCGCGCTGACGGCTGTCGTCTCCGCCGCGACGACCACCCAACCTCAACTCGCGCTGGCGGGGGATCTGGTCGCCAATCCCGGTGCGTGGCTCACCGGCAGCAGCTACACCGTTCAGATCACCGGCACGGCTGCGTCGTCGGCCGACGGCCTCGCCGAGCTGACGGTCACGTTGGACGGCGAGCAGATCGGCCGCTGGACCACGCCGTGCTCGACGGCCGGCTGCACGGCGACGCGCAGCGCGACCGTGGCGACGGCGGTGCTCGACGAAGGTGCCCACGACCTGATCGCCACCGTCTCAGACGCCGATGGCAACACGAGCAGGCTGAATCGCACGGTGCTCATCGACCACGGCGTCCCTGAGCCCCCAAGCCAGCTGCTCGTCGAGGCGACGGCCATGGGGAACAGCCTCAGCTGGAGCACCAGTCCCAGCGCAGACACGGCCGGCTACAGCATCCTGCGCCGCACGCTGCCGACGGGCTCGTTCTCGGTCATCGGCAGCAGCACCGATCCGGAGTTCGTCGACGCGCTGCCGCCCGCAGGCGTCGATGTCGAATACGCGGTTCAGTCAGAGGATCAGACAGGTCAGCTCAGCACGTCCTCCGTCCCAGCCGACGTGCACAGCGGAGATCCCGGGCTGGCGGCACCCGCCAACCTCCAGGTCGACGAGCAGGACGGTGCTTGGCACCTGACGTGGAACGGCGTGACGTCGGCGGCGGGGTACGTCATCTACGAGCAAGGACCGGACGACGTCTCACCAGCCCAGATCGATCGCGTCGAGGCCGGGGTCACGACCTGGGTTCGCGACACCGAGGATGAGCCCGGCGCTTACGTCTTCCAGGTCCGCGCGGTCGACAGTGGCAGTCGCCTTGGCACCCTGTCATCGTCGATTAGCCGGACGCTTGGCGCGGGCGACAGCACGGACGCGCCGAGCATCACCCTCGGTGGCGAGCTCGCCGACGGCGACACGGGCTTCCGCACCGGCACCGCCACGCTGACCATCGACGTCACCGACCCGGAACCGCTCGACGACGTCGCGGTGGAGGTCGACGGCCAGCAGGTGGCGAGCTGGCAGCCCACGTGCAGCGGCAGTCCCTGCCACTTCACGCAGAGCTGGCAGCTCGACACGACCAGCCTCGCGGACGGCGACCACCAGATCCGCGTCGCGGCGACCAACGCCCGCGGTCGAGCCGCGGACGAGACCGTCGACTTCTCCACCGACAACGCCGCCCCCGCGGCCCCCGCCTTCGCATGGCTGGAGCAGACGGCCACGGCAGTAACGGTGCACTGGTCCGAGGTCGATGCAGAGGACCTGCTGGGCTACGCCATCCTCGACGGGCAGGGGAACATGGCCGCATGGAACCCCGATCCTCAGGCAACGTCGTTCGATCTTCCGGTCGACGCGTGCGCGAGCACCTGCACCTTCGCCGTCGCTGCGTGGGATCAGGCCGGTCGCCAAGGCCCATCCGCGCCCGTCCAAGGGGACATCACCACGCAGCCGGCCGCGCCCACGCTCTCGGCGACGGCGCAGCCAGGGGCCGCGAACCTCACGTGGACCTCTGTTCCGAACGGCCGGTACCTGCTCTTCCGCACCGAGGACGGATCGGACTCCTACGCGCAGCTCACCGAGTCGCCACTCAGCACCACGAGCTACGTGGACAGCTCCGTGGTCCCGGGCAACACATACAACTATGTGGTTCGCGCCCTTGACGCCCAGGACCTCGCATCCGAGCCCTCGACGCCGGTCAGCGTTCAGATCCCGCACGCGTCGAGCGCCCCGACGATCAGCCTCACGGGGTCCCTGGCCGATCACCAGGGTCAGACGCTGAGCTCCGGCACCTACCACCTCACGGCGCAGGCGACATCGCCGGTCGACGTCGACGAGCTCGAGCTCACGGTCGACGGGGTCAGCGTCGATGCCGACGCGACCTGCGTTGGCAGCCCTTGCTCCCGCGGGCTGTCCTTCGACTTCCAGACCGCCGACTATGGCGACGGGCAGCATCTCGTCCAGCTCACGGCGACCGACGCACACAACGAGACCACGACGGCCGCGTTCTCGGTCACCGTCGATGCTGGTGCTCCGGCTCCCGTCACCGCCGTGCGTGCAGCGCTCACCAGCGCAAGCGCCGTTCACGTTCAATGGGACGCGCCCGACGACGCCGACATCAGCGGCTACCGCGTCTACCGCGGCCCGGACGCCGCCCATCTGACCCTGTACGACGACGTGCAGGCTCCCGACACCAGCTACGACGACTCGGCCGCCAGTCCCACCAACCGGTGGTACGCCGTGAGCGCGATCGACCAGCAGAGCCAGGAGTCCAGCATTTCGAACGCGGTCGACGTGGCCGGAGCCGCGGAGCAGAAGGTCGTCAACGTGCACGCCAGTGCCCAGCCCTACGCCGTGACGGTGTCCTGGGATGCGGCCCAGGCCTCCGATCTCACCGGGTACGCCATCTACCGCCGCACCGACGGCCAGACCGAACGCGTCGCGACCGTCGCCGCCACGGCGACGAGCTTCGTCGACGACGGCGTCGTGCCGGGCACCGCGCTGACCTACCTGGTCCGGACCACCGATCTCGCCGGACGGGAAGGGCCTGACTCAGACCCCGTTGATGTCACGGCAGTCGGAGTGCGCACCGGCGCGGGCGTCTCGCCCGTCTTCTACTCCACCCGAGGCACCCAGCTCCAAGCAGGCGGGTACAGCAAGGATCTCTGGATCGGCTCCGATCAGACCACGGGGGCCATCCCGGTCAAGGCCCCGTGCCAGTCCACAGCGCAACTGCCGTGCACGGCCTGGACCGGGTTTGGCGGCCGTACCACCCTTGACGTCTCACCGAACGGGCGGTACGCGATCCAAGGCCTCCTGACCGGGCCCACGCAAGCAAGCTGGTCGTCCAAGACGGTGATGCGAGATCTCCGCACAGGTGAGCAGACCGTGCTGTGCGATTCGGCCACCGAGGGCAGCAGCCCCTGCCAGGACGACTTCTCCGGGACGATCAGCTTCACCCCGTCAGGAACCGCCTATCGCTACGTCGCGTCGGCGGCCGGCAACCCCTATGGCAGCCCGGCCGTTGAGCGCCCGCTCACCGGTGGGGCGGCCCAGCAGCTCTTCGCAAATCAGATGCTGCCGAGCTTCCTGGCCTATGACATCAGAACCGCGGCCGACGGCAGCATGCTGGTGTCGGGCGAGGACGAGGCGGCCCCGGGCTCCCCGCGCTGCCACTGGGGCAAGTACTCCCCGCAAGGCGTCCTCGAGGCATCCACCGACTGCTACAACAACCCGCCCTTCGCCCTGACGCCCGACGGGACCCGCGTGATCAGCGTCGATCTCTCCTACGGCTATCCGCGCGTCGTCTCGCTCGATCTCAACGGCCAGGACCTGAAGTTCCTCACCCCGGTCGGCATCGCGGCCCGACGCTGCTGCGAGGTCTCGCCCGACGGCGCCCGCATCATGTTCACCGGGCAGGACGTCGATGTCGATCGAGACGGGCACATCTCCGGCGACCCGATCTCCGAAGCCACCGCGATGGACCAGAACACCTTCTTCGCTGACGGCGAGTGGCAAGACCTAACAACGTTGCCTGGGCCGTCCCTCGACCTCTATGTCGCCGACATCGACAGCGGCGAGACCCGGAAGCAAGCGCCCGACGCCATCATGCAGCGGTTCGGAGTCGTGGCGGACACCGAAGGCCCGCGCTATCCCCAGGCCTCGAGCACGATCCGTGTCACGACCGACCTCCCGCAGCAGAGCAACCTGCGCTCACGAGACACCCTCGCGTCGACCGCCAGCGCGACCGCCATCGGCACGACGGTCGACGAGCTCGCGCTCTATGTCGAGGGTCACCGCTTCGCCGCGACGGGCGACGCCTCCGACGCCAGCTTCCGCGTCCCGCTCTCCACCTTCGGCGAGGGCCGGCACACGGCCCATGTCGTCGCGGCCAGCACCGACGGCCTCGAGCGCTCGCTGAAGCGGACGATCGTCATCGACGACACGGCACCGACCGTGCCGGACAAGACCGCCTCCGCGCCCGACGAGCAAGACGGCTTCACGCAGGTCAGCTGGGCACCGGTCCTCGATCCGCGACTGGCCGACGGCACGGCAGGATCCGGCGTGGCCACCGTCCGCTACCGATACCGCCACGCCGACGGAACCTGGACCGGCTGGTCGACCAGCACCGATGACAAGTTCGTGGCGCCGTCGGCCGGGCTGGGGGACGCGATGGATCTCGAGGCGATCGACGCCGCCGGCAACCGCCAGCGCATCCGCTCGCAACTCCACCAGGTCGAGCAGGAGGTCGTCTCCGGCGCGTGCAACCTGAGTGCTAGCGCGAAGCCCGACAAGACGATCGAGGGCAACGTAGTCGCGTTCCGCATCGACCAGACCGAGATCAAGGTCGACGGAACCCTGTCCTGCGGGAGCGACGTCACCAAGACCGCCACGAACCATATGTGCGTTGAGGTGCTGCTCAACACCAACTGGCGACGCTCCCACAACTGCTTCACAACGGACAAAGCCAAGAACACACATCGGCTCCAGTTCTCGCTGCCCTGGATCTGCCAGCGTCCGTCCGACGGCATCACCGGCTTCCGCATCAGTGGCCGCTATCAAGTCACGACCAACATCCTCAACAGCTCGAAGACCTTGACCTCCGGTGCCGTCTACGCGCAATGCCCCGAGGAAACGGACCGCCAGGCGGCGGAGGCGCAAGGGTGGCGGACCTTGGCCGGCTCGGATTCGTACGCGCAGCGACTTCTGCGGCAGGCTCTAGGGAATCCGCCGACCACGATCAAGAACGGTTGGGCTGCTCATCACATCATCCCCAAGAAGGACAAAGGCCCCGGTGCATCGCTGGCACAATCCATCGGCTTCCGATGCAAGGTCTACGTCAACTCCCGGAACAACGGCGTCTACCTGCGCAACAAGGGCGGCCCGCTGAAGAATGGCACCGAAGATTACGACGACCTGACGACACCGCTTCAGCGGAGAGCCCAGCACTGGGGTTACGGTGACGCCTACTCATTGGCCATGCTGCCTTGGCTTGAGAGCTCTTACGTTCTCAATACCGACGGCAACTGCCGTGGCCAGATCCGCGCCTGGGTCAGGATCCACATGATCGCCAATATGTTGATCGGCACCTACCGGGACAAGCACGACCAGCTCTTGCAGTCGGGATACATTCCGGGCATCGGCTTCTCGCCCCCGTTTTGATGCGTCTCAAGCGAGCATTCAACGTATCGGCCTGCGGTCTCGCTGCGCTCAGCGCGATCGGATGTGGCGGCGAATCGCACCCATCGCCGACAAAAGACCGTGTCGCTCTCAAGGTCAAGTTCGCGCGGGAGTGGGCGTCGCCATCAGCGACCCGCACTCCGGCACACCATCCGGAGGATGAGACGCCTCGTGAGGTGCTCGTCGGCCGGTTGGTCATGGATCTACATCCGCTGCTGCCGCTGGGAGCCAGGCCCAACGCCGTGCGCGAACTGCTCGGGCCGCCCGAGCGTCGCACCTCGAAAGCTTGGTTCTACCTTGCGGCCCGCTATCACCCTCCTGCAAGCTTCGGCGCCACGTGCAAGGGCTACTTCGTCGTGCACTTCGACCGCGGGAAGGTCTCGCAGCTCACCATGGGGCCGCCGCGCTGCCCAATTGGTGTCAATCCCTAACGTCGTTTGGTCAGCTGGACTCGGGCACGCAGATCAAGCGGTCCCAGCTGCCCGCGTCGAGGTCGACCTTGGGAACCAGGACGCTCCGCCAGTCCTCATCGCCGATGTCGATGCCGAGCGCTTCGTCGCCGCTGAGACGGAGCAGCGAGGTCCACGCTTCCGGCTCGGTCACGTCGTGGTGGTCGGCGAAGAAGTGGTAGGCATTGAAGGCGGCGGATACCCGGACATCGTCCTGCAGCGAGCGGGGGTGCCCTCCGAGCATCTGATCGAGCCCGACGTCGGGCACAAGGGTGTCGAACCAACGCTGGAAGTCGGCTGCCGGTTTCGATGACATATCCCACTGGCTGTCCCGGATGCCCACCCAGGTCTCAGGGAGCGTCAGCGCCGAGGCGAGCCGAACCCGATGCTCGGCAAGGACCTCCGTGCGCTCGGGCGAAGCCTCGGCCGGTCCGACCGTGCCCGCCGAGATCACGGCGGCGGCTCGACCGACGCCGATCGGGTTGTCACGCAGGTCAGCGAAGATCTGCAGCACCTCGCCGGACCCGTCACGCCCGCTGAACGGGGCATCGTCCCAGCCCGGCGGCACAGCCGGCACCTCGTCGAGATCGATCACGGCCAAGAGGGTCATTCGCACGCCGTGCTCGTCCGCCGGCCACTGGTCCTCGCCTGTCAGGAGCGGCTGTCCTCCGATCCGCGACCGTGCGCGGGCGTCCTCGGCTCCGACGGGCTGAAGCGCCCAGGCGACCTGAGCCGCCTGCGCCAGCTCGTCAGCCCAGGGCTCGAGGCCGTGGCTCGCCGCCGCGTCGCGCACCTCGCTTCGTGTGAGCATGCATGCATCCTACGAGCCGTCAGGTCGACGGGTCGACGGTCCGCGGACGGCCGAGCGAGTGCTTGTCATCATCGATGTGGGGCGCTGCGTGATTCCCTGCCCTCAGCCCGCCCCCAGCGCCGCCAGCCAGTCGCCCGCCTGCGGCGTCAGCAGCGACGCGTCGATCGACTTGACCTTCGCGCGCGACAGGCCCTGCTTGGCGAGGCGGCCGAGGAGGGTGGTGGTCTGGGAGGTGGCCTGGGTCGCGTCGCGGGTGACGGTCAGGCCGGCGCCGGTGATCACGGTGGCGAGGGTGCGGCCGGTGGTGGCCTCGGCCTTGCGCGCGGTCGCGAGCTGGGCGTTGAGCTTGCGCAGGGCCCGGTTCTGCCTGGCGGCCGCGCGCTGGTGATGGTGGGCCTGGGCGTAGGACTCGCGGGAGACCGTGAGCTCGATCGCGTGGGCGACGGTCGCGGTGCGGCGCGTCGCGGCGAGGGCGGCGAGGACCGCGGCGCGCGTCTGGTCGCAGAGGGCGGTGGCGGACGGGTCGGCGGCCGCGCAGGTCGGGAGCTTCGGCGGCGCGGCCCGGGCGACGCGCGCGATCACGTCGTCGCTCGGCAGGGGCGGGTCCTTGAAGGTGTTCGCGGCGTCGTCGACGACCTCGACCCACGCCTTGCACTGGTAGGCCTCGGCGGGCACGAGCACGAGCGCGACGGCCTCGCCCGCCGGGCCCGCGGCGAGCAGGGTCGCGAAGGCGGCGGTCCCCGAGCAGGCGGTCAGCGCCTTCGGCCACGCGTCCCGGAGCTCCTCGAGCGCGGCGATCTTCGCGTCGCGCTGCTCCGGGGTCAGCCGCGGGCGCTTGGGCGCCGGCTTGCGCGGCGGGACGGTCGCGCCGCTCCCGCCGAGCGTGAACGCCGCCTGGACCGACAGCGTCACCGACTGCGTGCCGGTGAAGCAGGGGCCGCTCGGGTCGAGCGTCACGTCGTAGTTGGTGGTCTTGGAGCCGGTCTTCGGGTACGTGCCCTCCACCGGCGAGGTCGCGAGCTGGAACTTCGCGAAGTCGCCGCCCTTGCCGGCCGCGTAGTCCTCCTCGCAGACGCCGACGCACCCGCTCGAGCCGCAGGCGTTCAGGCCGAGGTACGCGCTCGGGCGCCCGAGGCAGCCGCCGGCGCCGGCCACCATCTGGTCCAGGAGCGTGCTCAGCCCGGCGCCGGCACTGCCGGGCGCAGCGGAGAACCCGCTGCTGAAGTCCGCGCGCGCGGGCGCGCTGAAGCTGCAGTGCTTGGTGTCGACGTTGGGGCCGTTGGTGGACGAGGAGTCGTAGGTGCCCTGGCCGCTGAACGTGCCGGTCGTGGTCGGCAGGCCGCCCGACTCGGGCACGGTGGTGACGAACCTGGCGTCGAAGGTCGCCGACCCCGTGACGCGGTTGAAGACCGGGCCGCCGGACTCACCTTCCCAGTCGGCCTTGAAGCTCAGCGTGCCCTTGTACTCACCGGCGTAGGAGCGCGACGCGGCGGCGGCCGTCGCCGGGAGCGCCGCGCACGCGAGGAGCAGCAGGATGGCCACGATCGTTCGGTGAGCGCGCATGATCGGCGCGATCATAGTGCCGTCGACCGCTGCCGATCCAGCTGGTAGCTTTCCAACATGGAAAGCTCGCGGAGACCGCCGACCCACGACGAGGCGGCGCGCGCGCTGAGACGGGCCGAGGCCTCGCGGGCGGCGCTCGCCGGCGGCGTCGTGCTCCCGTCGTGGTTCGCCACCTCGATCGGCGCGGCGATCGCCGTGCAGATCGGGACCGTGGCGCTCGGCCTGGGCGTCGGGTCGGCGTGGGCGTGGTGGGCGCTCGCGGCCGGGCTGGCGGTCTTCGCGGCGGTGGGCGCGGTCCAGCTCGCGCGCTTCCGCCGCCGCAACGGCATCTGGCTCGGCGGCCTCGCCGGCCGCGTGGTGCTCGGCACGGGCACGACCGCGTCGTCGTCCTACGTCGTGGCGCTCGGCGCGGCGACCTGGGCGGCGTTCGAGGAGCAGTGGCCGCTCGTCGCGCTCGCCTCCCTCGCCGGCGGCACGGCCTACGCGCTCGGCGGCCGGCGCTGGCTGGCCACCTACCGGACGGAGCCCGAGCGGCACGGCCGCGGCGAGTCGGCGGCCTGGCTCGCGGTCGTCTCGGTGGCGGCCGCGGGCGGCCTGGTCCTCCTGGTGCTCGGCCGGTGAAGGCCGCGCTGGACCCGCTCCTCGTCGCCCCCGCGCGCCTCACGTTGATGACGATGCTCACCGCCGTCTCGGAGGCGGAGTTCTCGACGCTGCGCGAGCGGCTCGAGGTCAGCGACTCGGTGTTGTCCAAGCACATCTCGGGCCTCGCCGAGGCCCGGTACGTCAAGAGCCGCAAGGGCACACACCTCGGCCGCCGGACCACGTGGGTCTCCCTGACGGCCACCGGCCGCCGGGTGCTCCGCGCGCACGTGGCGTTCCTGCGCGAGCTGATCGCCGACGTCGACTGACGACGCCCGGGCGCCCGCTACGCCGAGCGCTCCTCCCGGCAGCCCGGGTGGACGAGGCGCAGCGGCGCGCGCGCCGCCTCCGGCAGGCGGAGCAGCGCCGAGCGGACGGTCGACCCGTCGGGATGCTCGATCAGCAGCGGCTCGTAGACGCCGAGGCGGTCGCCGCAGATCGCGCAGCTCGGCAGCCAGGGCGGTGCGTCGTGGGAGGACATGGCGGAGCGGCCATCGTGGCCGTCCGCGGCGCGCCGGTCATCCGCGCCCTCCCGCACGCGCGCGGGGGAGAACTACGGACGCCCGCGCGGGAGCGTCGCCGTCACCGTCGTGCCGTGACCCTCGCCCGAGGCGAGCGCGATGGTGCCGCCGAGCAGCGCGGCGCGCTCGCGCATCCCGACGAGGCCGAAGCCCGCGGTCCGCGCGGAGGGGTCGAAGCCGGAGCCGTCGTCGCGGACGGTGACGGTGAGCGCGGCGTCGTCGACGGCGACCGCGACGACGGCGCGCGCCGCGCCGCCGTGCTTGCGCGCGTTCGACAGCGCCTCCTGCACGATCCGGTAGATCGCGATCGCGCGCTCCTGATCGGTGACGCCGTCTGCGTGGAGGGCCTCGACGTCGACGTCGACCTCCAGGCCGAGGCGCGCGCTGCGGTCGGCGAGCGCGGCGATCGCCGCGGGGAGGCCCAGCTCGTCGAGGGCGGCGGGGCGCAGCTCGGTGATCAGCGCGCGCAGCGTGCCGATCTCGCCGTCGAGCTGGTCGACGGCCTGGGCGAGCAGCGCGTCGATGGCGGCCGGGTCGTCCTTGGCGCGGCGCGCGGCGGAGAGGCCGAGCCGGAGCGCGGCGAGGCTCTGCAGCGTCTCGTCGTGGAGCTCGCGCGCCCAGCGGCGGCGCTCGTCCTCGGCGGCGGCGATCCGCTGGCGCGACTGCTCGACCGCGGCGCTCTGCGCGGTCGCCACGGCGGTGGCGGCGCTGGCGGCGAAGGACTCGAGCAGGCGCAGGTCCTCCTCGCCGAAGCGGGGGCCGTCCTCGAGGCGGTCGGCGACGACGAGCACGCCGTACGCGGTCCCGCGGAACACGAGCGGGACGGCGAGCCCGGCGCCCGCGTGGAACCCGAGCCGCCCGAGGCCGTGGCGCTCGAAGCGCGCGCGGTTCGCCGCGTCCTCCAGCCGCTGGGTGCTCAGCGTCCGCAGCGCGGCCTCGGCCACCGTCTCGCGCACCGGGACGCGCGCGCCGAGCAGCTCGGCGGGGACCTCCCCGGCGACCGCGGCGATGACGAGGTCGTCGCCGTCGAGCAACTCGATCGCGAGCGCCCGGGCGGAGACGAGCGCGCGGCCGCGCTTGGCCACGAGCTGGAGGATCCGGTCGAGGTCGGTCTGGCCGCCGAGGGCGAGCGCGATCTGCACCGTCGCGTCGAGCGCCGCGACCGTGCGGCTCAGCTCCTCGCGCCGGGTCTCCGAGCCGGTGAAGCGCCGTGCGTGGTCGATCGCCACGCCCGCGAAGTCCGCGAGCACCGCGAGCGCGTGCTCGTCCTCGGCGGTGAACGGCGCGCCGCCGGCCTTGTCGGTGAGGTAGAGGTTGCCGTAGGGCTCGCCGCCGGTCAGGACCGGGACGCCGAGGAAGGTCCGCATCTCGGGGTGGCCGAGCGGGAAGCCGTAGGAGCGCGGGTGCTCGCCGACGTCGTCGAGGCGCAGCGGGACGGGGTGGGTGATCAGCTCGCCGAGGACGCCGCGGCCACGCGGCGGCGGCCCGATCCGCTCGCGCTCGGCGTCCTCCAGGCCCTGCGTGACGAAGCGCGCGAGGCCGGTGCGGTCCTCGTCGAGCACGCCGATGGCGGCGTAGCGCGCGCCGGTGAGCTCGCGGGCGGCGGTGAGCACGCGCTCGAGGACGACCTCCACGTCGAGGTCGCCGAGGACGCTGCGCGCGAGCTCCAGGACGCCTTCGAACCCGCGGTCGCTCAACGGCGGCCGGCGCGCGAGGTCGCGCGGTGGGGGAGCGAACGCGCCACGTCCTCGACGGTATAGCGCGGGGGTGGGCGGCGCAACGAGCGCTCGCGCGCGGCGCCCGGCCGCTCTACGGTGGGGGCATGACCAACGTGCTGCTGTGCCACGACGGCTCGGAGGGCGCCGAGGAGGCGGCCGCGCAGGCGGCGCGGCTGTTCCCCGGCGCGTCGATCACCGTCCTGACCGTGTGGGAGACCTTCCTGGAGACGATGGCCTACGGCGGCTTCGGCTCGGCGCTCGCGGCGCCGATCTCCGACGTGGGGGAGATCGACGTCACCGTCGAGGCCGCGGCGCGCGCGGTCGCCGAGCAGGAGGCGGCGCGGCTCGTCGGCCTCGGGACGCAGGCGGTCGCGCGGGCGCAGGTCCGCGGCGTGAGCGTCGCGGCGACCGTGCTCGAGGTCGCCGGCGAGATCGACGCCGACGTCATCGTCGCGGGCAGCCGCGGGCGCGGCGGGCTGAAGTCGCTGCTGCTCGGCAGCGTCTCGCACGAGCTCGTCGAGCACGCCGACCGCCCGGTCCTGGTGATCCCCGCCGACGCGGTGGTGCGCGCGCGGCAGGAGCGCCGGATGGAGTGAGCGTGGGGCCCGATGCACACATCTGAGCGTCCTATCATGTGTGCAGATGAGCAGGCACCCGGCCGCGCACGGCCACGACCACGGCGGGCACGGCCACAGCCACGGGCTCGTCGATCGCTCGATCGCGAGCTCCCGCGACGGGCTCCGCGTCGTGGGCGCGAGCCTCGCGGTCCTGCTCGCGACGGCGCTCGCCCAGCTGGCCGTCTTCCTCGGCACGGGCAGCGTGGCGCTGCTCGCCGACCTGATCCACAACGCCGGCGACGCGCTCACCGCGATCCCGCTCGGGATCGCCTTCGTCCTGCGCTCCTTCGCGGCCGAGAAGCGCGCGGGGCTCTTCGTGGTCCTCGCCATCTTCGCCAGCGCGTGCGTCGCGGGCGTCGAGTCCGTGCTGCGCCTCGTGCACCCGCAGGACCTCGACCACCTCGGCGCGCTGGCGATCGCGGGGCTCGTGGGGTTCGTCGGCAACGAGCTCGCCGCGCGGGTGCGGCTGCGCGGCGGGGCGCGGCTCCATAGCCCCGCCCTGGTCGCCGACGGCCAGCACGCCCGCGCCGACGGCCTGGTCAGCCTGTCGGTCGTGGCCAGCGCCGCCGTCGTCGCGCTCGGCTTCCGCCTCGGCGACCCGATCATCGGCCTCGTCATCACGCTGGTGATCCTCCGGATCACCTGGCAGTCGATCCAGACGATCAAGGCCGACCCCGGCGACCCCGTCCACATCTAGACTCGGGCCGCGATGCCGCACCCCGCCGAGCACGGAGACGCCGACCGCGTCCTGGGCACCGCCGAGGCCGAGGGCCTGGCCGAGGCGCTCCGCGCGTTCGGCTCGGCGAGCCGGCTGAAGCTGCTCTGGGCGCTCCTCGACGGCGAGCAGACCGTCGAGGCGCTCGCCGCCGCCGCCGGGATGGAGCAGAGCGCGGTCTCCCACCAGCTGCGCCTGCTGCGCCAGCAGCGCCTGGTCGCCGTCCGCCGCGACGGCCGCCACGGCTACTACCGCCTCTTCGACCACCACCTGCCGGAGCTGCTCGCGGCGTTGCGGCACCACTACGAGCACGTCAACCCGCCGCAGACGTCGGCGGGCCCGGCCGCGCCGGCGCGCGGCGCTCGCGCCGCCCGCTGAGGCCCGCCGACCGCTCGCGGCGCCTCACGCCTCGACGACGGCGGCGTCGACCGGCGGCGCCACGCGGCGGGCGAAGGACAGCGACACGTCGGCGACGTCCTTCCAGCCGTGGTCGACGATCAGCGAGTGGCCGCGGTCTTCGAACTCGTAGAGCTCGGTGATCGAGTCGTTGCGCTGCTGCTTCTTGAACGAGGCCCTGGCCACCGCGGCCGGGGCGGTGTGGTCCATCTTGGAGGCGATGATCAGGACCGGGCCGCGCTCCGGGTTCTTGGTCTTGACCTTCGCCTCGGTCCACGGGTTGAGGTTCGCGGCCGCCGCCTGGAAGAGCGGGGTGCCGCTGCCCGCGACGTGGAACTCCTCGTAGAGCTGGTCGGACTCCTCCTGGCTGACCGCGTTGCCGAACCCGTAGCGGAACTGCTCGGGCGTGAGCTTGATCGCGCGGTGGCGGTTGGCCGGGTTCCCCAGGACGGCGCTGGAGGACTTCAGCGCCACGAGCGGCAGCGGCAGGACGCCGCGGAACGGCGCGGGCGAGATCGCGATCGCCGCCGCGGCCTGGCCGCGCCCGGAGACGATCTGCGTGAGCAGGCCGCCGAAGGAGTGCCCGATCACGACCGGCTTGGCGTTCAGCGCCTCGGCGGCCTCGGAGTAGTGGTCGGCGATGTCGCCGACCGACTTGCCCGCGAAGACCGTCGGGTCGGCGTCGGCCTCCTCGACGGTGTCGGGGTCGTCGGGCCAGCCCGGCCGGATGGCGACGTAGCCGGCCTCCTCGAACATCGCGGCCCAGCGATCCCAGCTGTTGGGCAGCAGCCACAGGCCGTGGACGAACATCACGGGGGTCTTGCCGGCGCTGTTGGCGCGCTCGATCTCGGCGAGCTCGCGGGTGGTGAGCGACATGGTGGTGATCCTCTGGTGTGGGGGTGGTCGAGGTGGTGGTGAAGCTCAGGCCCGGGGGCCGAGACGCGCGGCGAGGTCGCGCTCGACGTCGCTGCGCTGCTGCAGGCCCTCGGCGACGAGCTCGCCGACGAGCCGCTGGACGCCCTCGCGCGCGTAGAGGCCGAAGAAGCGCGTCTCGGTCCTGGTGAAGTCCTCGGCGGGCGGCAGGCCCTCGTGCTCGCGCAGGACCTCCTTGGCGGCGGCGATCGCCGCCGCGTCGAAGCTCGCCACGCGGCGGGCGAAGCGGTCGACGAGCCCGTCGAGCTCGGCGTCGGGGACGGCGCGGTTGACCCAGCCGTAGCGCTCGGCGAGGTCGGCGTCGAAGTCCTCGCCGCCGACGATGATCTCCAGCGCGCGGTTGCGCCCGGTGCGGTGCCAGAGCCGCTCGAGCCCGCCGCCCCCGGGGATGAACCCGAACGGGACCTCGGGCTGGCAGAGGATCGCGCGCTCGCGGCTGGCGTAGACGACGTCCATCGCGCAGAGGAACTCGCTGCCGACGCCGCGGGCGCGGCCGCGCACCGAGGCCACCGTGAGGAACGGCGCCAGCTCCAGCCGCCGCGCGACGTCCGGCCACGGCGCCATGCCGGTCACGCCGGGCGTCAGGTCCAGCTCGGCCGCGTTGATCACGTCGACGTGGGCCAGGAAGAACTCGGGGTCGGCGCTGTCGAAGACCACCACCTTGACGTCCGCGTCGGCCTCCAGCGCGTTCATCATGTCCTCGAGCCCGTCGGTCATCGCCTGGTCGAAGACGTTGATCGGCGGGTTGTCGAGCGTCACGCGCCAGTAGGCGGGGGTGATCCGCGCGATGCGCACGGGGTCGGATCCGGTGGGGTCGGGCATGGGCCGAACCTAGGCGCGGACCGGCCGCGTCGCTTCTGCCGGATGACTGCGGCTTGACGCAGATGACTGACGCGTCGCGGTGCAGTCATCGGCCGCCGCGACCGCGGTCGAGCACCGTCGCGCGACGGACGCGACCGCCGCCGCCGCGCTCCTAGGTTGGCGGCACGCCGGTCGGCGCCTGGCCGATCGCCCACCCCACAGGAGATCCACCATGTCGCAGTCCGCGTCCGCGCCCCGCACCCTCGTCCGGCTCCTCGTAGCCCTCGCGGCCTTGGCGGCCTCGATGGCGCTCGCGTCCGTCGCGCCCGCCAGGGCCGCCGGCAAGCCCACGATCGTCTTCGTCCACGGCGCGTTCGCGGACGCCTCCGGATGGAGCGGCGAGATGCAGCGCCTGTCCGGCAAGGGCTACAAGGTGCTCGCGCCGGCCAACCCGCTGCGCGGCGTCGCGGCCGACGCCGCGTCGCTGAACGCCGTCCTCGCGGCGGTCAAGGGTCCGATCGTCCTGGTCGGGCACTCCTACGGCGGCGTCGTCATCACCAACGCCGCGACCGGCAACGCCAACGTGAAGGCCTTGGTCTACATCGCCGCCTACGCGCCGGACGAGGGCGACAGCGTGATGTCGCTCGAGACGCTGGCGCCGGGCGGCGGCATCGGCGCCAAGACGCTGGACTTCCACGCCTTCCCGCTCGCCGACGGCACGTCGGGCCTGGAGGGGACGATCAAGCAGGACGTCTTCCGGCGGATCTTCGCCGCCGACGTGCCGGCCAGGACGGCCGCGATCATGGCCGCCTCCCAGCGCCCGGCGTCGCTCTCGGCGCTCGGCGATCCCACCGGCGTGCCGGCGTGGAGGACGATCCCGTCCTGGTACCTGATCTCGGGCAAGGACAACGCCATCGGCACGCCGGTCGAGCGGCTGATGGCCAAGCGCATCCATCCCAGGAAGACGATCGAGGTCAAGGGCGCGTCGCACGCCGTGCTCATCTCGCAGCCCGCGAAGACCGCGAGCCTGATCCTCGACGCCGCGAAGGCGGTCGGCTGAGCGGCCTACCTCGCCCGCGCCGCGCGCTCGATGAGCGCGGCGACGGCGGCGGGCCGGGAGACCGCGACGGAGTGCGAGGCGTCGACCTCGGTCGTCGCGGCGCGTGCGCGGCGGGCCATCGCGCGTTGCGCGTCGGGATGGACGGCGCGGTCGGCGGTCGCGACGAGGTACCACGAGGGCAGCGTGCGCCACGCCGCCACCGCCGCCCGCTCCTCCAGCGCGGCGGCGGCGACGGGCCGCTGCGCCGCGGCCATCGACGCGGCCCGGCGCGGCGGGAGGTCGGCGGCGTAGACCTCGTGGAAGGCCGCGGGATCGATCGACAGCTCGATGGCGGGCTCGCCCCCGGCCGCGTGGAACGTGGCGGGACGGAGCGCGTGGGCGAGCGGCGTGGACGGGTGCGCCCGCGCGACGTCCACGCAGCTCTCGCCCTCGGCCAGCGCGAACCCGGCCAGGTACACCAGGCCGACGGCGTTGTCGCTGCGCGCGCCGGCGACGGTGATGACCGCGCCGCTGTAGCAGGTGCCGACGAGCACGACGGGGCCCGCGTGGCGGCCCGCCACGTCGGCGAGGTAGCTCGCGTCCGAGGCGAGCCCGCGGAGTGGGAGGGCGGGGGCGGCCGCTTCGATGCCCGCATCGCTCAGCGCGGCGATCACGGCGGACCAGCTCGACGTGTCGGAGAACACCCCGTGCACGAGCAGCACCACCGGAACGCTGGAGCGCCGCCGCGCTGCGCTGAGGTCGCTCATCCGTCGCCACCGTAGGCCGTCGCCGGGCACCGTCGCGTGGGTCAGATGACTGTCGTCCCAGCCGCGCCGGCCGACTCCAGGGCACGGCCCATCTCCGACCGCGACGTGATGCCCAGCTTCGGGAAGATCCGGTAGAGGTGCGAGCCGACCGTGCGGTGGGAGAGGAAGAGCTTCTGGCCGATCTCCCGGTTGGAGAGGCCAGCCGCGACGAGGCGGCCGATCTGGAGCTCCTGCGCGGTGAGCTCGTCCGTCACCGGCGCCGAGCGACTCCGGCTCGTCTCGCCGGAGGCGCGCAGCTCCTGGCGCGCGCGCTCGGCCCACGGCGCGGCGCCCAGCGCCTCGAACGCCTCGCGCGCGGCGCGGAGCGGCATGCGCGAGTCCGCGACGCGGCGGTTGCGGCGCAGCCACGCGCCGTGGCTGAGGAGCGTGCGCCCGCGCAGGAACGGCCACACGGTCAGGTCGGCGTCGAGGGCGGCCCGGAAGTGCCGGTCCGCGTCGCCGTCCTCGGCGAGCAGCGGTCGGACGCACAGCAGGGCCATCTCGAGCAACGGTGAGTTGGTCTCAGCGGCGTCGCGCTCGATCGCGGCGGCGGCCTGCCGTGCCTCGTCGAGGCGGCCGACGTGCCGCGCCGCCTCGACGACGTCGACGAGGACCCACGCGCGGAGGAACGGGTGGTGGGCGATGTCATGCGCGTCGAGCACGCGGCTCAGGTGCTCGTAGGCGTCGGCGTGGCGGCCGCCCGCGAGCGCCGCGGTTCCGCGGGCCATCTGGACCAGCGCCAGCATCGACGTCGCTCCGGTCGGCAGCAGCTCGCGCTCGCTCGCGGCGCTGAGCTCCTCGGCGAGCGCGTCGTCCCCGCGCAGGCCGGCGAGGACCGCCGCCACCAGCTGCGCCGACAGCGCCCACCGCGGCTGCGCGGTCTCCTGCGCCAGCCGCTCGGCCTCGGCCACGGTGGCGCGCGCCGCGTCCCAGCCGCCGAGGTGCAGGGAGGCCCAGCCCTGGGAGACGAGGGCACGGGCCAGGAGCGCGAGCCGGCCCTGGGTGCGCAGCTCCTCGATCGCCGGCCGGTAGAAGCGCGCGGCCTCGGCGAACGCCCCGACCGCGATCGCCGCGGTGCACAGCAGGCGCAGGGACTCCGGGTCGTCACCCGGCGCGATCACCCGCCGCGCGAGGCGGTCGTTGACCACGGCGCCCTGCTCCAGCGGCGCCGCGAAGGCGAGCGTCGCCAGCAGCTTCGGGTGGTCGACGGCGACGCCGAGCGCGTCCGCCGCCGTCACGACGCGGTCGCGCGTCGCGCGGTCGGGGTTGGACCAGTAGCAGGACCACGCCGCGGTGAGCAGCGAGTCCAGCGCGCGGTCCGCGTCGCCGGCCTCGCGCATCCGCCCGGCGAGCGCGATCGCCGAGTCGACGGCGTCGGGCCCGGCTCGCAGTCCCTCCTCGAAGAGCCCGCGCAGCCAGTGCATCCGGCCGTGCTGGCGCGGCGTCAGCTCGTGCGCGTCGACCTCGTCGAGCAGGGTCATGACCGTGTCGCGCCGGCCCAGGTCGAACGCGACGTCGGCGGCATGCAGGAGGCGCTCGGCGCGCAGCGTGGGCTCGCGGGTCAGCTCGGCCGCGCGGGTGAGCGCGACGAGGGAGTCGGCGATCGCGCCTCGCCGCCGGGCGTGCGTCGCGACGCGCACGAGCTCGCTCGCCACGTGCTCGTCGGGGCCCATGGCGGACGCGGCGCGGTGCCAGACCTGCCGGTCCGGCGTGCCGGCCAGCGTCTCGGCGAGGGCGAGGTGCGCGCCGTGGCGTCGCGCGAGCCCGGCGTCCTGGCGGATCGCGGAGCGCACGAGCGGGTGGCGGAACCGCACGGACGTCCCGTCGATCTCGATCAGCGACGCGCCGACCGCCGGCGTCACGTCCTCCGCGGTCACCGGGCCGCCGGTCAGGAGGGCGGCGGCCTCCAGCGCCTCGGCGAGCGCCTCGCCGTCGTTGAGCGCGGCGACCAGGAGGAGGTCCCTGGTCGGCGCCGGCAGGTCGTCGTGCCGCGTGGCGAACGCCTGCTCGAGGCGCGTGGTCAGCGGCAGCCAGCTCGGCAGCGGCGCGGTGGCGCCCGCGCGCTCGAGGGCCAGCGGCAGCTCCAGCAACGCCAACGGGTTGCCCTCGGACTCGTCGAGCAGCCGCCGGCGGAGGTCGGGCGCGAGGCCGGGGGCGTGCGCGTCGAGCAGCGCGGCGGCGTGCTCCTCGGCGAGCGGACCCAGCGGCAGCTCGGGGAGCACGGCGTCGTCGGCGAGCGCGTCGCCCGTCCTCCGGCGCACCGCGGCGACCAGGACGATCGGGTCGCGCTCCAGCCGCCGCCCGACGAACGTCAGCAGCTCGCGCGTCGAGATGTCCAGCCACTGGACGTCGTCGGCGATCAGGAGGAGCGGCGTCGCGGAGGCGGCGTCGCTGAGCAGCTCGAGCGTCGCGAGCGCGACGTGGAAGAACTCCGGGGCGTCGGCGTCCACCATCCCGAAGGCCGCGAGCAGCGCGGCGCGCTGCGGCGCCGGGAGGTCGTGGACGCCGCCCAGGACTGGGCGCAGGAGCTGGTGCAGCCCGGCGAACGGCAGCCGCGCCTCCGACTGCACGCCGGAGGTGCGCAGCACCCGCAGCCCCTGCGCGGCGGCGTGCCGGGTCAGCTCGTCGAGCAGGGCCGACTTGCCCACGCCCGGCTCGCCCCGCACGACCATCGCGGCCCCACGGTCGGGGAGCCCGGCGAGGAGGTCGTCGAGCACCGCGATCTCGGCGTGGCGTCCGAGCAGCGAGGCGGGGTCCGGCATCTGGGGCGATGATCGCCGCTCGCGGCTGGGCCGTCCACCTGGCGGAAATTCTCGACTAAACCCATAGAGAAAGCTACGATCCCGCGATGGACCGTCGCCTCTCCCGTCGTGATGCCTTCAAGCTCGCCGCCGCGGGCAGCCTGCCGCTGCTCACCGGCCTGCGGTTCGGCGCGCCCGCCGCGAAGGCCGGCCCGGTGCTGCCCGGCATCGTCAAGGACCTCCCGGGCGGCGTGCTCATCCCGCGCGGCACGAACGCCGAGATGAACTGGGGGTCGATGGCGGGGATCGACTACGTCACGCCCTACGACCGGTTCTTCGTGCGCAACCACACGGCGACGGCGTTCGTCAACCGGGCGACGTGGAAGCTCGAGGTCTTCGGCAGCGGCCTGCGCGGACGGCCCGCGCGCGGCGCCGGGAAGCTGTTCTCGTTCAAGGACCTCCTGCAGCTCCCGCAGGAGACGCGCACGGTCTTCGTGGAGTGCGCGGGCAACGCGCGCTCGTACTTCGCCACGCAGGAGGGCACGACGGCGCCCGGCACGGCATGGGGCCTCGGCGCGATCGGCGTCGCGGAGTGGCGCGGCGTCCCGCTGCGCGAGGTCCTGGAGCGCGCGGGCGTCCGGCCCGACGCGGTCGACGTCATGGCCGAGGGCCTGGACAGCACGGTCCCGGCCGCCGACGGCACCGACCAGGGCCACGTGCGCCGGCCGATCCCGATCGCCAAGGCGCTCGACGACACGCTCATCGCGCTGGAGATGAACGGCAAGGACCTCCCGTTCGACCACGGCGCGCCGGCGCGGCTGATCGTCCCCGGCTGGGTCGGCATCGCCAACATCAAGTGGATCGGCGCGATCGAGGTGGCCAACACCCCGCTCTTCTCGCCGTGGAACACCACGCAGTACAAGCTCGTCGGCCCGAGCTACCCGGCCGACCAGCCGCCGCTGACCACCCAGCCGCTCAAGAGCGCGTTCGAGGTCGCGCCCGGCCGGACGTTCAAGGCGGGCGTGCCCGTCGAGCTTCGCGGGCGCTCGTGGTCGGGCGGCGCGCGGCCGCGCTCGGTGCGCGTCTCGACCGACGGCGGCGTCACGTGGACCGGCGCCCGCACGCACGGCCCGAACCTCGCGAACGCCTGGCTGCGCTGGAGCGTCGACTGGACCCCGACGGCGACCGGCCCGACCGCGCTGCTCGCGCAGGCCACCGACCGCACCGGCCACCAGCAGCCCGACCACGTGCCGTTCAACCGCGACGGCTACCTCTACGACGGCATCGTCAAGCTGCCGGTCACCGTCACGAGCTGAGCGGGCGCGGCGCCCCTCGCCGGCGCCCATAGGATCCCGACCATGTCGAAGGTGTTGATCACGGGATCCAACGACGGCCTCGGGCTCGAGGCCGCGCGCCGGCTCGTCGACGAGGGCCACGAGGTCGTCGGGCACGCGCGCAGCCGCGCGAAGGCGGACGGCCTGCGCGCCGCGCTGCCGGGCCTCGCCGACGCGCTCGTCGCCGACCTCGCCGTCGAGTCGCAGGTCCGGCGGCTCGCGCGGGACGCCGACGCCCACGGCGCCTTCGACGCGGTGATCCACAACGCCGGCGTCGGCTACCGCGAGCCGGAGCGGCTCGCCACCGAGGAGGGCCACGCGCACGTCCTGGCGATCAACGTGCTCGCGCCCTACGTGCTCACGGCGACGATGCGGGTGCCGCGACGGCTCGTCTACCTGACCAGCGGGCTGCACGCGCAGGGCGACGCGGACGTCGCCGACCTCGACTGGACCGCGCGCCCGTGGAACGGCTACCAGGCCTACAGCGACTCCAAGCTGCTCGACGCGACGCTCGCCGCCGCGGTCGCGCGGCGGTGGCCGGACGTCATCGCCACGAGCGTCTCGCCTGGCTGGGTCGCGACGAAGATGGGCGGCGCGGGCGCGCCCGACGACTACGCCGCGGGCTCGGTCACCCAGGCGTGGCTCGCGGTCTCCGACGACGCGGCGGCCCGGCGCAGTGGCGCGCTCTACTACCACCAGGAGCCGACCGAGCCCCACCCGGCGGTCGCGGACCCCGACTTCCAGGACGCGGTGCTCGCCGCGCTCGCGGCGCTCACGGGCGTCGAGCTGCCGAGCCGGTCGTCGTAGGCTCCGGGCATGGACCACGTGCACGCGGTTGCCGTCGACGAGGTCGCCCGCGCGCGGCCGGAGTACTGGTCGCAGGAGACGATCGCCGAGGCGAACGGCAGCCTCTTCAAGGCGGCCAAGGGCGTGGGCTCGACCACCTGGCACGCCCACGACGACCAGGACGAGGTCTTCCTCGTCACGCACGGGACGCTCGTCGTCGAGCTGCGCGACGGCGACGTCGTCGCGCGCGCCGGCGAGCTGCTGGTCGTCCCGCGCGGCGTCGAGCACCGCCCGCGCGCCGACGAGGAGGTCCGCTTCCTGATCGTGGGCACGAGCGTGACCTCGAACGCCGCGGGCGGCAAGCCCGGGTGGAGCGTGGACGGCGGGACGCCCGGCTAGACCCGCAGCAGCCGGCCCGCCGCGGCCAGCGCGCGCAGGCCCACGCGCTCCCGCCGCCGGCCCGCGGCGAGCGTGTCCTCGTGCGCGAGCATCACCCGCGCGAGGACGAGCGGGATCCGCGGGTCGCGCGGGCGCGTGATCCCGGCGGCGCGCAGCGCGGCGTGCATCGCCGCGATGAAGTCCTCGAAGCCCATCGCGGGCACGTGCCGGTTGCGCACGCGGACCGTGGCGCCCGACCGGTTGCGGAACGTGTGCAGCGCGCCGAGCGGCACGGACGCGCGGTCGCCGGTGCCCAACGCTCGCCAGACCCCATCGATGACGACCTCGAAGGAGCCCTCGAGCACCTCGTACTCCTCGACCCCCTGCCGGTGGACGTGGGGCGGCGGCGGCACGCAGCCCGTGGGGAGGACGAACTCCGTCTCGACGAACGCGCCGCCGCTCTCCGCCGCGGGCCGGCGGACGAGGTAGACGCTGCCGTCGGGCATCGCGAAGCGGTCGCCGGCCTGGGCCATGGGCGCGAGCCTACCCCTGCGCGAGCTCCGCGACCGGCTGCCACGCGCGCCACGTCGCGAGGCGCGACTCGTAGTCGGCCTCGGCGATGCCGAGCGGCGCCTTGCCGAAGAAGCAGCGCAGCGGCGGCTCGTCGGCGTCGACGACCTTCAGGACGGCGGCGGCCGAGGCGGTCGGGTCGCCGGCGGCGCTCGCGCCGCGGGCGCGGCGCTGGTTGGAGGCCTCGTGCAGCGCCGCGTAGGCCTCGTGCTCCTCGGCGTGGCGCGCCGACGAGCCGCCCCAGTCGGTCGAGAAGCCGCCGGGCTCGATGAGCGTCACGTGGATCCCGAAGTCCTCGACCTCCTGCGCGAGCGCCTGGCTGAAGCCCTCGAGCGCCCACTTCGAGGCGTGGTACATGCCGATGCCCGGGAAGGCCGAGATGCCGCCGATCGAGGAGACCTGCAGGAAGTGGCCGCTGCCCTGCGCGCGCAGGAACGGCAGCGCCGCCTGGGTGACCCACAGCGCGCCGAAGACGTTCGTCTCGATCTGGTCGCGGGCCTCGGCCTCGCTGAGCTCCTCGACCATCCCGAACTGGCCGTAGCCCGCGTTGTTGACGATGACGTCGAGCTGCCCGAAGTGCTCGTGCGCCTTCGCCACGGTCGCGAAGACGGCGTCGCGGTCGGTGACGTCCAGCGGGAGGGCGAGGAACGCGTCGCCGTGCTGCGCGGCGAGGTCGTCGAGCGTGCCCGCGTCGCGCGCGGTCCCGACGACGCGGTCGCCGCGCTCGAGGGCCGCGACCGCCCACTCGCGGCCGAAGCCGCGGGACGTCCCGGTGATGAACCATGTCTTGAGGGGCATGGTCCTGACGGTAGCCGCGCCCCGCCGCGCCCAAACGGCGACCGGGGCTCAGCCGAGCGCCGCGGCGGCCGCCGCGATCGCGTCGCGCGTCACCGCGATCGAGCGCCGCCGCGCCGCGCCCGCGCGCGTGAGCGCGATCAGCTCGCGACGGGCGGCGGGCCGCAGGCGGCAGGTCCGGACCGCGTAGGCGGGGTCGATCGCGAAGGCGGGCAGCACGGTGACGCCGAGGCCCGCGGCGACGCCGAGCATCAGCGAGCCGTGGCTGGAGAGCCGGCCGGCGCGCGCGGGCTCGAAGCCCGCGCGGCGGCAGAGCAGGACGACGTGGCGCTCGAGGTCGGTGCCGTCGAGCAGCCACGGCTCGTCGCGCAGGGCGCGCAGGTCGAGCGACGCGCCGCGCAGGCGGTGGCCGGGCGGCAGGACGGCGAGCAGGTCGTCGGTGGCCAGCGGCGTGCGCTCCAGCTCGGCGGCCGGCGGCAGCGACCCGTCGCCGAAGTCGCCGACGATCGCGAGGTCGATCGCGCCGCGGGTCAGCGCCGGGACCGTCTCCTGCGGCTCGAGCTCGTCGAGGTGGACCCGCAGGCCCGGGTGGTCGCGGCGCACGTCGCGTGCGGCGTCGATGACGAACGCGCGCAGCGCGCTGGTGAACGCCCCGACGCGGACGACGCCGGTCGCGCCCTCGTGCCAGCTGCGCAGGTCCTCCTCGGCCGTGCCGATGTGGTCGAGGATGGCGACGGCGTGCGCCGCGAGCGCGTCGCCCGCGGGCGCCAGCGCGATCGCGCGGCCGTGGCGCTCGAGCAGCGCGACGCCGCTCTCGGCCTCGAGCGCCGCGAGCTGGGCGGAGACCGCCGACGGGCTCATCGACGCCGCCGCGGCCACCGCGCGCACGGTGCCGAGGCTCTGGAGCATGACGAGGAGGCGGAGCCGGCGCGGGTCGAGCACTGTGCGGATGGACCGTACAGCCTGGACGGAAAAAGTCGATGGACGCGAACAGGCGCCGTCCGTAGCGTGGACGCCATGAGCGCCATCGCCACGCCGCGGCCCACGACCGGCGACGCCCAGTTCTGGGCCGACGCCGACCGCCACGTCCTCCGCTACAGCCCCGCGTTCTCGCCGGTCCTCGTCGAGCGCGCCGCGGGCAGCACGCTGCACCTCTCCGACGGCCGCGCGATCCTCGACTTCACCTCGGGGCAGATGAGCGCGATCCTCGGCCACGGCCACCCGGCGATCGTGGCCACCGTCAGCCGCGCGGCGGGCGAGCTCGACCACCTCTTCAGCGGCATGCTCAGCCGCCCCGTCGTCGAGCTCTCGCGCCGCCTCGCCGAGGGGCTGCCCGATCCGCTGGAGAAGGTCCTGCTGCTGAGCACCGGCGCGGAGTCCAACGAGGCCGCGCTGCGGCTCGCCAAGCTCGTGACCGGCGGCCACGAGGTCGTCTCCTTCAGCCGCTCGTGGCACGGGATGACGCTCGGCGCGGCGGGCGCGACCTACTCGGCGGGGCGCGTCGGCTACGGCCCGGCGGCGCCCGGGAACTTCGCGCTGCCGACGCCGGACGCCTACCGGCCGGACGTCGTCGACGCCGCGGGGGAGCTCGACTGGCGCACGCAGCTCGACCTCGGGTTCGCGATGGTCGACGCGCAGTCGACCGGCGGCCTGGCGGCGTGCCTCGTGGAGCCGATCCTCTCCAGCGGCGGCGTCATCGTCCCGCCGCCGGGCTACCTGGCGGCGCTGCGGGACAAGTGCCACGAGCGCGGGATGCTGCTGATCTTCGACGAGGCGCAGACCGCGCTGGGGCGCACGGGCGAGATGTACGCCTTCGAGCGCGACGGCGTCGTGCCCGACATCATCACCTTGTCCAAGACGCTCGGCGCGGGCCTGCCGCTGGCCGCCGTCGTCACGAGCGCCGAGCTCGAGCGGCGCGCCCACGAGCGCGGCTTCCTGTTCTTCACCACGCACGTCTCGGACCCGCTGGTCGCGGCGGTCGGGAACACGGTCCTCGACGTCCTCGACGCCGAGGACCTCGTCGCGCAGGCGGCGGTGAAGGGCGACCAGCTCCACGCCGGGCTGCGCGCGCTCGGCGACCGGCACGCGGTCGTCGGCGACGTCCGCGGCCGCGGGCTGATGCAGGGCCTCGAGCTCGTCCTCGATCGCGCGACGAAGGTCAGCTCGCCCGACCTCGGGCTCGCCGTCACCCAGCGCGCGCTCGAGCTCGGCCTGCACGTCAACGTCGTCCAGCTGCGCGACATGTGCGGGACGCTGCGCATCGCGCCCGCGCTGACGACGACGCCCGAGGAGCTCGCGCGCGGGCTGGAGATCCTCGACCAGGCGATCGGCGACGTGGCGCCGCGGTTCGCGTAGGGCCCCTCCGCGCGGCTGACGCTCAGCCAGCTCTCAGGGAACGCAGATCCGCCGCTCATGGTCGGCGTCGATCTTCCCGGCATGCGCCTCGCGGTCCCGATCCGTCACCTCGTCGTCGAGCACCTCATGGGCACGGTCGTCTCGCTCGACGTGCGCGGCGCGCGCGCGGGTACGGACGTCGTCGCCGCGGGCCGCGCCGCGCTGGCGTGGCTGCGCGACGTCGACGCGCGCTTCAGCACCTACCGCCCGGACAGCGAGATCTCCCGGATCGCGCGCGGCGCGCTCGACGTGCTCGACGCCTCGCCGGACGTGCGCGAGGTCCTCGACCGCTGCGCCGGCCTGCGCGCGGCGACCGGTGGCTGGTTCGACCACGGCGCGGGCGCGGCGCTCGACCCCTCGGCGCTCGTCAAGGGCTGGGCGGTCCAGCGCGCGGCCGACGGCCTGCGCGCGGCGGGCGTCACCGACTTCTGCCTGAGCGCCGGCGGCGACCTCGTGGTGCGCGGCGGTGCGCGGCCCGCGACGTGCTGGCGCGTCGGGATCCAGCATCCGGAGGACCGCGGCGCGGTCGCCGCGACGCTCGCGGTCACCGACCTCGCCGTCGCGACCTCCGGCGCCTACGAGCGCGGCGCGCACGTGCGCGACCCGCACGCCGGCGGGCCGCCCGGCGGCGTGCTGTCGGTGACGGTGGCCGGCCCGGACCTCGGGACGGCCGACGCCTTCTCGACCGCGGCGTTCGCGATGGGCGTCGACGGGCCCGCGTGGACGCTGCGCCTGGCGGGGTACGAGGCGATGACGATCCTCGCCGGCGGGACCGTCCTCGCCACGCCCGGCTTCCCAGAGCTGGAGGCGGCGGCGTGAGCGCGCGGTCGCTGTGGGCCGATCCGCGCGAGCCGGCGGCGCCGGTCGCGGCGCCCGCGTCCGCGTCGCCGCCCGCGCCGCCCTCGTCGCCCTCGCCGCCCGCGCCGCCGACGGCCTCGCCGCCCGCCGCCCGTCCGCTGCGCCGCCTGCCCGCGCGGCCGCGGCCCGTGGTCGTCGACGTCCTCGCCGCCGTGGCCGGCCTCGGCCTCGGGATCGTGATCGCGCTCGCGATCTCCGCCGAGAGCGCGGGCTCGCTCCGCGCACCGGGCGGGATCGCCACGGCGCTCGGCCGCCTCGCCGGCCTCGTCGCCGCCTACGCGATGGTGGTCGTCGTCGTGCTGGTCGCGCGGATGCCGCCGCTGGAGCGCGCGATCGGCCAGGACCGGCTCGTGCGCTGGCACCGCAAGCTCGGGCCGTGGCCGCTCTACCTGCTCGTCGCGCACGGGACGCTCATCACGATCGGCTACGCGCAGGCCGCGCACGACGGCCTGCTGCACCAGCTCGGCCAGCTGCTGTGGACCTACCCGGGGATCCTCGCCTCGGCCGCGGGCTTCGTCCTGCTGATGGCCGCGGGCGTCACGTCCTACAAGAAGGCCCGCGCGCGTCTGGCCTACGAGACGTGGTGGTCGGTCCACCTCTACACCTACCTCGCGTTGTACCTGTCCTTCTCACACCAGGTCCACACGGGCGCGTCGTTCGTCGGCCATCCGTGGGCGCGCCACTTCTGGACCGCGCTGTGGATCGGGACGCTCGCGCTCGTGATCTCCTGCCGCCTGCTGCTGCCGCTGTGGCGCTCGCTGCGCCATCGCGTGCGCGTCGTCGGGGTCCAGCCCGAGGGGCCGGGCGTGTCGTCGATCCTGCTCGAGGGCCGGCGGCTCGACCGCCTGCCGGTCGCGGGCGGCCAGTTCCTCCAGTGGCGCTTCCTGCGCCCGGGGATGTGGTGGCAGGCGCACCCGTACTCGCTCTCGGCCGCGCCGAGCCGGCGCCACCTGCGCATCACGGTCAAGGACCTCGGCGACCACAGCGCGACGCTGGCGGCGCTGCGCCCCGGCACACGGGTGGCGATCGAGGGGCCCTACGGCGCGTTCACCAGCGACGCGCGCCGCGGCGACGGCGTCCTGCTCGTCGGCGCGGGCGTGGGGATCACCCCGATCCGCGCGCTGCTGCAGGAGCTGCCGCGCGGGACCGACGTCGTCGTGGTCCTGCGCGGCTCGACCCGCGAGGACCTCGTGCTGCGCGACGAGGTCGCCGCGCAGGTCGAGCGCCGCCGCGGCCGGCTGCACGAGCTCGTCGGGCCGCGCGAGGAGGTCCGCCTCGACGCCGCGGCGCTGCGCGCGCTCGCGCCCGATCTCGCCGCGCGCGACGTCTTCGTCTGCGGGCCCGACGGCTTCACCGCGGCGCTCGAGGCCGCCGCGCGCGCCGCGGGCGTCCCCGCCGCCCGCATCCACCACGAGTCCTTCGCCTTCTGAGACCGGAGCCACCATGCGCCGCGCACCCATCGTCCTGACCGCCACCATCGCGGGCACCGCCGCCGTCCTGGGCTTCAAGGCCCGCGAGCCGGAGCTGCCCGCGGTCGCCGCGACCGCGGCGTCCTCGACGCCGAGCACGTCGTCGGGCTCGTCGGGCTCGTCGGGCTCGTCGGGCTCGGCCACGACCACGAGCAAGGCCACCAAGAGCACGAGCGCGAGCAAGGCCACCAGGACGGCGACCGGCGACGCGATCGCCACGCGCTACGGCAACGCCCAGGTCCGCGTCACGATCTCCGGCGGCAAGATCACCAACATCGAAGCGATCCAGCTCCAGGGCAACGAGCCCAAGTCGGTGGAGATCAGCGGCGCGGCCGCGCCGATCCTCCGCCAGAGCGCGCTCGCCAAGCAGAGCGCCGCGATCGACGCGGTCAGCGGCGCGACGATCACCTCCGCCAGCTACGAGGCCTCGCTGCAGTCCGCGCTCGACAAGCTCGGCTTCAAGGCGGCCGATGGCACGCGCGGCAGCTCCACGATCCCCGACGTCGAGGAGCACGACGGCGGGCCGGACGGGGTCGGACCGCCCGGGTTCGCCGGGCCGTAGCGGGGCAGCAGGCGCGACAGCCCGCCGGCGGCGAGCACGAACGCGGCGGACGCCCACAGGCACGCCTGCAGGCCCTGCCACTGGTAGAGCGCGCCCGAGAGGACCGTGCCCGCGAGGCGGCCCGTCGCGTTGGCCATGTAGTAGAAGCCGACGCTCATCGCGACCTCGTCGCGGTCGGCGTAGGCGAGGATCAGGTAGCTGTGCACGGCGCTGTTGAGCGCGAACGCCACGCCGAAGGCCAGCAGGCCGCCCACGATCGCGAGGGTCGGGTCGAGGCCCGCCGCCAGCGCGACAGCGATCAGCGCGGGGAAGGCGGCGAGCGCGAACGCCAGCCAGGTCGCGGTGCCGCCGTCGGGGTCGCCGGCGCGGCGCAGCAGCCGCGGCGCGAGCGCCTGGACGCCGCCGTAGCCGACGGTCCACGCCGCGAGGAAGCCGCCCGCGAGCCAGAAGCTCCAGCGCAGCACGTCGTGGACGTAGACCGGCAGGCCGACGACGAACCACACGTCGCGGGCGGCGAAGAGGAAGATGCGCGCGGCGGCCACAACGTTGACCGCGCGGTCGTTGGCGAACATCCGGCGGAACCGCGCCGTCGCGTCGGGACGGCCCAGCTCGCCGCGCAGCAGCACGAGGACGGTGAGCAGCGCGGTCGCCACGAGGATCGCGAGCAGCAGCAGCGAGACGCGGAACCCGACGACGGTGAGGCCGAGCGCGCCGAGGAAGAAGCCAAGGCCCTTGAGCGCGTTCTTCGAGCCGGTGAGGATCGCGACCCATCGGTAGAGCGCGCCGGGGGCGTCCGCGGGGACGACGAGCTTGACCGCGCTCTTCGCGCTCATCTTGGTCAGGTCCTTGGCGATGCCCGACAGCGCCTGGGCGACCATGACGTAGGCGACGGTGAGCGTCGAGGCGGGGACGAGGCCGAGCATGCCGAGCGCGGCGAGCTGCACGCCGAGGCCGCCCAGCAGCGTCGCGCGCAGGCCGAGGCGCGCGGCCAGCCAGCCGCCGACCAGGTTGGTGATGATCCCGAAGAGCTCGTAGAACAGGAACAGCGAGGCGACCGCGAACGGGCTGTAGCCGAGCCCGTCGAAGAAGAAGAGCACCAACATGCGGCTCGCGCCGTCGGTGATCGTGTCGGCCCAGTAGGCGCCGGTGACGAGCGCGTAGGCGCGCAGGTCGCCGGCGGGGCGGGCGGCCGCGGGGTCGCGCACGAGCGGGCGGGCGCGGTGCCTCAGGCCGGCTTGCGCGCCCGCACGATGGCGGAGGCCGCGTGCTCGTGGACGCGGTGGGTCTCGCGGATCTCGACGTCGGCGAGGCCCGCGGCGGTCAGGGCGTCCTCGAACTCGCGCCGCGTGAGGGCGCCGGCGACGCAGCCGGTCCAGGCGGCCATGTCGGCGCGGGTGGCGGCGTCCATGTCCTCGTCGGCGATCACGTCGGAGACCGCGAAGCGCCCGCCGGGCCGCAGGACCCGCGCGACCTCCGCGCAGGACCTGCGCCTTGTCGCCGGAGAGGTTGATGACGCAGTTCGAGATGACGACGTCGACCGTGGCGTCGGCGAGCGGGACCTGCTCGATGTGGCCCTTGACGAACTCGACGTTGCGCGCTCCCGCCGCGGCGGCGTTCGCGCGGGCCAGCGCGAGCATCTCGTCGGTCATGTCCAACCCGATGGCCTTGCCGGTCGGGCCGACGCGGCCCGCGGAGATCAGCACGTCGGCCCCCGCGCCGGAGCCGAGGTCCAGGACCGTCTCGCCGGGGTGCAGGTCCGCGACGGCGGTCGGCACGCCGCAGCCGAGCGAGGCATCCACCGCCGCGGCGGGCGCGGCGTCGCGCTCGGCGTCGTCGTAGAGGCTCCCGCCGAAGACCTGGCGGCCCGCGGCGTCGGTCGTGCTCACGGGGCCGCAGCAGTCGCCCACGGGCGCGGCGGTGGTGGCGAGGGCGGCGGCCGCGTACTTGGCCCGCACCGCCTCGCGGAGGTCGTCGTCGGTCAGGCCAGCCATGTGGTGAGCTCCTTCAAGGATTCGTCGAGGACGTAGTAGTAGGTCCAGAGGCCGCGGCGCTCGCTCCCGACGATCCCGGCGGCGACCAGGATCTTGAGGTGCTTGGAGAGCGCAGGCTGGCTCATGGAGAACAGGGGCAGCAGCTCGCACTGGCAGACCGCCTCGGGCGCGGACTTGCGCAGGGTGTCGACGATGCGCAGCCGCGTCGGGTCGGCGAGCGCCTTGACGAGCACGGCCAGCTCGACCGCCGCCTCGGGCCCGAGGTCGGGCACCACGGCGGCCGCGCAGCAGCCGCCCGGCCGGCGCTCGCGGGGGGAGAGGACGGGGGCTGCGACGGGCGCCATGCGGCGGACCATACACAACCAAACGGCTATCGCATAGCCAGATGGTTGTACGTACCCCGAGGCGCGCATCCGGATCGGATGATCGCCTGCATTGTCCATATGGTCCCAGCGCATGACCAAGAGCCGGCTCGAGGCCTTCAGCGACGGCGTGCTCGCGGTCGCGATCACGCTGCTGGCGCTCGACCTGCGCGTCGACGCGGGCGACGGCGCCGGGCTCGCCGCGCAGCTCGAGCGCGAGTGGCCGTCCTTCGCCGCGTTCGCCGTCAGCTTCTTCGTCATCGGCGTGATCTGGGTCAACCACCACGCGCTGTTCGCGCTCGCCGCGGAGGTCGACCGGACACTCATGTTCTATAACATGATGTTGTTGATGTGGGTGACGACGATCCCGTTCACCACCTCGACGCTCGCGGCGTACCTGCGCGGTGGGGGCGGCGACAGCCGCCTCGCGGTGCTGCTCTACGGCGTCTCGTGGGAGGGGATGGCGGTCAGCTTCACGCTGATCCTGCGCCACCTGCTGCGGCGCGGGCTCCTGCTCCGCGACCTCGACGGCCCCGAGTCGCGGGTCGCGCAGCTGCGCTTCGGCGCGGGCGTGCTGCTGTTCCCGGCCGCGACGCTCGTCGGGCTGCTCTCACCGGCGGCGATGCTCGTCCTCTACGGGCTCTTCAACGCCTTCTACATCCGCGAGCAGACGCCAGCCGCGCGGAACGCGATCGGGTGATCGCGACCTGAGTTAGGTATTTCCAACTCAGCTTGCTAGGTTGGCTTCTCGAACGCAGGCCACCTTCTCGTCCTAGGACTTCCCTTCATGCAGATCGCAGGCAGCACCGCCCTCGTCACGGGCGCCAACCGCGGCCTCGGCCGACACCTCGCCGAGCAGCTGCTGGCGCGCGGCGCCACGGTCTACGCCGGCTCGCGCGACGTCGGCGCCGTCGACCTCCCGGGCGCGATCCCGGTGCAGCTCGACGTCACCGACCCCGCGTCGGTCGCCGCGGCGGCCGAGGTCGCCCGCGGCGTCTCGCTGCTGGTCAACAACGCGGGCTCGGCGACCTACGCTTCGGTCACCGACGGCGCGTGGGAGGACCTCCACCGCGAGATGGACACGCACTACTTCGGCACGCTCGCCGTCACGCGCGCCTTCGCGCCGCAGCTCGCGGCGGCGGGCACGAGCGGGGTGCTCAACGTCCTCTCGGTCCTCTCCTGGCTGACCGCGCCCGCGTTCAGCGCCTACGCGGCGGCGAAGTCCGCGCAGTGGTCGCTGACCAACGCGCTGCGCCTGGAGCTCGCCGCCCAGGGCACGCAGGTGACCGGCCTGCACGTCGGGTTCATGGACACCGACATGGTCCGCGCGATCGACGCGCCGAAGAGCGACCCGGCGGTGATCGCGGCCCTGGCGCTCGACGGCGTCGAGGCCGGCGAGCCCGAGGTGCTCGCCGACGAGGGCAGCCGCGAGATCCGCGCCGCGCTCGCGCTCGGCGTCCCCGCGCTCTACCCGCAGGTGGCGGCATGACCGGCTCGCGCTCGCGCCGCCGGCTCGCCGCCGCGCTCGCCACCGCCGCGACCGTGCTGACCCTCGGCGCGTCCGCGTCCGCCTCCGCTGCGACGAGGCCGACCGTCGTCCTGGTCCACGGCGCCTGGGCCGACGGCTCGAGCTGGAGCGGCAAGGTCACGCGCCTGCGCCACGCGGGCTACGCGGTCGACGTCCCCGCCAACCCGCTCCGCGGCCTGGCGAGCGACACCGCCTACCTCGCCTCCTACCTGAAGTCCGTCCGCGGCCCGATCGTCCTGGCCGGCCACTCCTACGGCGGCGCGGTCATCACCGGCGCGGCGACCGGCAACGCCGCGGTCAAGGCCCTGGTCTACGTCGACGCCTACATCCCGGACGAGGGCGAGTCCATCCTCCAGCTCACGGGCGCCAAGCCGGGCTCGGCGTTCGCCGACCCGACCAAGGCCTTCAACCTGGTCCCGTACGCGGGCGGGCCGGAGGGCGACGTCGACCTGTACCTGAAGCCCTCGGTCTTCCACGCGGACTTCGCGGCCGACCTCAGCGCCGCCCGGGCGGCGACGCTCGCGGCGACCCAGCGACCGCTCGCGGCCGGCGTCCTGCAGGCGCCCGCGGGCCCGCCGGCCTGGAAGGCGATCCGCGCCTTCTCGATCTACGGGACGCGGGACCGCGTCATCCCGCCCGCCGAGCAGGCCGTGATGGCCGCCCGCGCGCACGCGGCGGTCACGCGCGTGAGCGCCTCGCACCTCGCCCTGATCTCCCAGCCCGACGCGGTCACCGCCGTCATCGAGCGCGCCGCGGGCGGCCGGTGATGGAGCTGCGCCAGCTGCGGTACTTCGTGGCGGTCGCCGAGGAGCTCCACTTCCGGCGCGCCGCGCAGAAGCTGCACGTCGCCCAGCCCGCGGTCAGCGAGCAGATCCGCAAGCTCGAGGTCGAGCTCGGCGTCTCGCTCTTCGACCGCGGCCCGCGGACGGTCGCGCTGACCGCCGCGGGGGCCGGGCTGCTGACCGACGCGCGGCGCATCCTCAGCGCGTCGGACTCCGCGGCCCAGGCCGCGCGGGCGACCGGCCGCGAGGCGCGCCAACGCCTGCGGGTCGGCTACACGGCCTACGGCGTGCCCGCCAGCGTGTCCGCGGCGCTGGGCCGGATGCGCGTCGCGGGCCGGCCGATCAGCGTCGCGCTCGCCTCCGGCGACGCCCGCTCGCTGCTGGCCGACGTGCGCGCCGAGCAGCTCGACGCCGTCGTCGTCCACCTGCCGGGGCCGACCGCCGGGCTCCGGGCGCTCTCGCTCGGCACGCACGAGGCGCTGGTCGCGGTCCCGCGCGAGAGCGGGCTGGCCGAGGGCCCGCTGAGCCTGCGGGCCCTGCGGCGGCATCCGTTGTCGATGATGTCGCGGTCGGTCGACCCGGCGTTCCACGACGCGGTCGTCGGCGCGCTCGTCCAGGGCGGCCAGGTGGCGGACGTCGTCGAGAGCCGCGCGACCTCCACCGAGCAGCTGCTGCTGGAGCTCACCGCGGGCGGCGGCGTGGCGATCGTGCCGGGCCTCGCGGGCCCGTGCGGCGCCGACGTCGTCCTCCGGCCGCTGACCGACGGCGCGCCGCTCGTGCAGCTCGGGCTGGTCAGCCGCCACGAGCCGGAGTGCCCGGCGCTGAACGCGCTCGTCGACGAGCTCCGGCACCGTGGCGCGGCCCCGGTGCGGCAGCTCGCGGCGACGGCCGGCGGCGCGGCGAGCGCGCTGGCCGTCGCCTAGGCGGCCACGAAATGCGGATGCGCGGGCGTGCGGATGACGTCGACCTCGTCGGGCGCGATCTCGCGGCCGCGGTCGTCGATGAAGCCGACGTGGACGGGGCGGTCGGTCCCGTGCGCGCGGCGCTCGATCGTCGGGCCGTCCTCGCGCGGGAGGTGCGTGTCGCCCCAGAGCTGCAGCGCGCCGAGGACGACGTGCAGCTCGCGGCCCGCGGGCGTCAGCTTGTAGGCCTCGCGCACGCGGCTGCCGGGGTCGCGGTAGGGCTCGCGCGTCATGACGCCGTACTGGACCAGCGTCGCCAGGCGGTCCGACAGCACGTCGGAGGCGACGCCGAGCGCGTCGCGGAACTCCGCGAAGCGCGTCCGGCCGTCGATCGCCTCGCGCAGGATCAGGAACGTCCAGCGCTCGCCCAGCACGCCGAGGCTGCGGGCGATCGAGCAGGGCTGCGGCGGGAGCTTGTCCTTGGCCATGCTGGAAGTGTAGGCCCAACCCAGATGGGCGGCTGATGGCGGCGGCGAAGGTGCCGGACTCGAGCTGCTCGATCACGCGGAGCCTGGGGATCCTGGGACAGCGCTGGACGTTCCTGATCCTCCGCGAGGCGTTCGCGGGCACGACGCGCTTCACGCGCTTCCGCGAGGAGCTCGCGATGCCGCCGGACGTCCTGGCCGAGCGGCTCGCGACGCTCGTCGACCACGGCGTGATGGTCCGGCGGCCGTACCGCGAGCCGGGCACGCGGGCCCGCGAGGAGTACCACCTGACGCCCGCGGGCCGCGAGCTGGAGGTGACGGTGAGGTCCCTGCAGCAGTGGGGCGACCGGCACCTCCCGTGGCCCGGCGGGCCGACGGTCGAGTGCCGCCGCGCCGACACCGGCGAGCCGGTGCACGTCGGCTTCGTCGACGGAGCGGGGCGCGAGGTCGAGCGCGCCGATCTCGACGTCGTGTCGCACGCCATGCCCTTCCCGCGACCGGGTTGACGCGCGGCCGGCGGCCGGCGTCACCGTTCGCGTCCGAAGCATCGATGCGGGTCGCTCAGGTCCTCCATGGACAGCTCTTAGCGACCCGGATCCCGCGGTTCGGCCGCGAACTGCCTCGGCCGCGAACTGCCCTGCGGCGGGCGGGTGAGGGTGATCGGCCGATCTCGATGTTGAGTTGTGGATTCCAATGCAGCTCCGTAGCGTGAGCCCATGCCCTTCATCGACGACTTCACCCCGCAGCACCTCACGCTCACCGCCGAGTCGCCCACGTTCTGGCGGGTCACCTTCGACAACCCGCCGGTCAACGTCATCGGCCCGCAGCTGATCGCCGACCTCAAGGAGCTGCTGACCGAGTTGGAGGACAACGACACCGTCAACGTGGTGGTCTTCGACAGCGCCGACGAGGACTTCTTCCTCGCCCACTACGACCTCGCCGCCGACCCGGCGCTCGCCGAGGCGCTGCCGAGCCCGACGGGCTACGCGGCGTGGGTCGACGTCACGGTCCGGATCAGCCGGCTCGACGCGGTGACGATCAGCGCGGTGCGCGGGATCGCGCGCGGCGCCGGCAGCGAGCTCGCGCTGGCCACCGACATCCGCTTCGCCAGCCGGGAGAAGGCGATCCTCGGCCAGATGGAGGTCGGCTTCGCCGCGGTCGCCGGCGGCGGCGCGGGCGGTCGGCTGCCCGCGCTGGTCGGCCGCGGCCGCGCGTTCGAGATCCTGCTCGGCGGCGCCGACTTCGACGGCGAGCTCGCCGAGCGCTACGGCTACGTCAACCGCGCCGTGCCGGACGCCGAGCTCACGGCCTTCGTGGACGCCTACGCCGAGCGCGTCTCCCGCTGGGACCACCGTGCGCTCGCCGAGATCAAGTCCTTCGTCAACAAGTACACCCGCCTGCCCGACGCCGAGTTCCCGCTGCACTCCGACGCCTTCTGGGCGGCCGCGAGCCGCCCGCGGTTCCAGGCCGTCGCCAAGGCGCTCTTCGCGAACGGCCTCCAGGAGCGCGGCGAGCTCGAGCACGAGCTGGGCGACCGCATCGCCGGCATCGCCGCGGCGGCGATCTGAGGGCGTGAGCCCGTCCCGCGCGGGTACACCCGCCGCCATGGACCTCCTGCTGTACATCATCCTGCTCGCGGTCTCCGGCCTGATCGTCGGTGGGCTCGGGCGGCTGGCGCTGCCGGGGCCGGATCCCATGAGCGTGTGGGCGACGATCGGGATCGGGCTGGCGGGCTCGTTCATCGGCGGGTTCGTCATGTACGCGTTGACCGGCGACCGCAACGGCGGCTCGTTCGTCGTCAGCGTCCTGTTCGCGACGCTGATCGTCTACGCGATCCGGCGCAGGCGCGGGCAGACGCTGTGGTCCACGCGGCGCGGACCGGGCGCCTCGTCCTGACCGGCCGGACCGTCGCCGGCGGCCTCGCCGCGGCGCTCGTCGTGCTGCTCGGCGCCCCGGTCTCCGCGGGCGCCGCCTCCTGGATCGCCGCGTGGGGCGCGGCGCCGACCGGTTCGGCGACCGGCGGCCCGCGGGACGCGACGGTGCGCGACCTCGTGCGGGTCTCGGTCGGCGGGAAGGCGATTCGGATCCGCGTCGCCAACGCGCAGAGCACCGACACGCCGCTGGTCATCGGGGCCGCGTCGGTCGCGGTCGCCAAGGCGCCCGGGAGCGCGGAGCTCGTCGCGGGCACGAGCCGCCCGATCACCTTCGGCGGCGGCCACCGCTCCGTGACGCTCCCGCCCGGCACCGCCTTCCTGTACAGCGACCCGATCGCGCTCCCGGTCACCGACCACGAGGACCTGGCGATCGACCTCTCCCTGCCGACCGCCGAGCCCGGCGCGCTGACCGCGACGTGGAACGAGTCCTTCGCGACGGCCGACGGCGCGGGCGACGTGACCGGCCAGGCGTCGGCGAGCGGCTTCTCGCCCGGCGCCTCGAGCAGCACGTTCACGCTGCACCCCGGCGTCCAGCTCCCGCTCAACTGCGACGGCTGCGCGACCTACGCGGTGACCGCCGTGGACGTCCTCACCGATGAGGCCGGCGGCACGGTCGTCGGCCTCGGCAGCTCGACCTTCCACGGCTACGGCTCCGACCAGGACGGCTGGGACTCCGTCCTCGACGACCTCGCGCTGCGCGTCGACCGCGAGCTGCCGAGCGGCCACCGCTCCGGCGTCGTCAACGCCGGGATCAGCGGCGACACGCTGCACGCCGGGCTGACCCGCGCGGCGCGCGACGCCTTCTCGCAGTCCGGCGTCACCGGCATCGTCGTCTACGACCTCAACGACATCGCGCCGCCCGCGTCGCGCACCGCCGAGCAGGTCGAGGCCGACTACCGGACGCTCATCGCGCAGAGCCACGCGCGCGGGATCCGCGTGTACTGCCCGACCTGGGCGCCGGACGCGAGCCTCACCACGCCGACGGACGAGCGCGGCAGGATCAACACCTGGATCCTGACCAGTGGCGCGTGCGACGGCGTCGTGGACTGGGACGCCGTGCTGCGCGACCCGCTGGCGCCGCCGACCTTCCGCCCGGACTACTTCAGCGACTCCATGCACCCGAACCCCGCGGGCCACCGCGCCATCGCGGCGGCGACGCCGATCGGCTGGTTCGCGAGCACGCCGGGAACGGCGGCGGGCGGCGAGGGCGGGACGGTCGGCACGGGCGGCACGACGGGGGCGGGCGGCGGCGCGAACGGCCTGCCCAGCACGAGGGCCTGCGTCAGCCGCCGCACGTTCACCATCCACCCGCGCGCGCCGCGCGGCCAGACGCTCCGCTCCGCGCGCGTCTTCGTGAACGGCAAGCTCGTCGCATCCCCGAGGGGCCGCCACCTGCACGCCACCATCGACCTGCGCGGCCTGCCCAAGGGCAGCCCGCGCGTCACGCTCGTCCTCCGCACGCGCTCGGGCCGCACCTACGTGCGGACGCGGATCTACCGGACCTGCGCGGCGCGCTCGCGCGGCTGAGCTCAGACGACCTTGAGCTGCTTGGTGACGGTCACCCGCGCGCCGGCGGAGGACACGAGCGCGTAGCGCAGCGTGAGCGTCTTGCCGCGGAGGCCGCGGGCCGCGCGGCTGGTGAGCTTGAGCTTCAGCGTGACCGTGCCCTTCGCGCCGGCCTTGCCCTTCGCGGAGCCGACCGTCCGCGTCTTCAGCTTCGCGGTGAGGGTCGCCGCGGAGCCGGGCTTCAGCCGCGCGATCGCGACCGCCAGGCCCTTGGTGAGCTGTGCGACCTTGGCCTTCGACGAGCCGCCGACGGCGGGCGCGGGCGGCGCGGGCGCGGCGGGCGTGATGGCGGGCGCCGCCGGCACCGGGCCGGGCTGGACGACGGGGGCGGCGGCCGGCGGCGCGGGCGCTCCACCACCGGAGGGCGGCGGGTCCTGCGTCGGCGCCTCGCCGCCACCGCCGCCGCGCGGCAGCCAGAGCGAGGCGTACTGCTCCGGCTCGTCGTCGTCGCGCTGGGCGTTGCCGTTGCGATCGACGTACGCGGTGAACGTGCGGCCGCCGGTGAAGGCCGGGACGGACACCGTGGCCAGGCCGCCGGCGTCGAGCGGGACGGTGCCCGCGGCGTTCTGGGCGCTGCCGCCGTACGTGCGCCACACGAGCGCGGTGCCGGCCGGCGGCGTGAAGCCCCGGGCCTGGGCGTCGATCAGCGTCGCGGAGCCCGGCGCGACCTGCGAGCCCGGGTGGAGCGCGAGGTGCAGGCTGCGCGGCTGCTCGATCGCGACGCGCACGCTGTAGTGGGCCGTCGCGCCGTCGGCGAGCGGGGCGCTCGTGTGGTCGGCCCACTGGACCGCCAGCCCGGAGCCGCTCATCGACTCGTAGCCGTCGGGGGCGTGCGTCGTGTCGTCGAGGTCGTGGCCGGGGCGGATGTAGAGGCTCTGGCCGCTGCCCGCCTGGTAGTGGGCGATCGCCGGCGAGCCCGCGGCGGTCGAGGAGCTCAGCGTGACCGAGCCGCCGAGCAGCGGGCTCGCGATCCGGTAGGTCCCGGCGCCGGTGTCGGCGGTGAAGGTCGGCACGTCCGCGTTGCGGCCGAAGCCGTCGGCCTCCGCGAACGGGCGGAGGAGCATCGGCGCGCCGCTGACGTTCGTCACCGCGAAGGTCGCCAGGTAGCTCGCCGAGCCGAGCGGGACCGCGTTGGTCTGCTGCACCGTCGCGTACGTGTGCCCGGCGTAGGCGGCCGTGAAGGTCGTCGTGCCCGTGAGCGGGTCGCTGCCGGTCACCGGGCCGAAGGCGTTGCCGACGAACGGCACGTACCGCCCGGAGGCGTTCTCACCACTGGAGCAGCACGAGAACTCGAGGCCGTCGTTCGGCTCCGTGCCCTGGCCGGGGAGGCCGAGGTAGAAGAACGCGGCGGCGCGGTCCTCGTCGCCCGGCACGAACGCCTGCGTGACCGGCCCTTCCTGCTGGCAGACGCGGATCTTGTCGCCGTTGATCGTCTGGACGCTGTCGGTGCGGACGCCGCACTGCGCGGGCTCGTAGCCGAACAGGGCGTAGCCCATCGTGTCGGCGAGCGCGTGCACCGGGCCGAGCAGCAGGAGCGGGACCGACAGGCAGAGCGCGATCGTCGCGGCGGTCGCCTGCAGCGCGCGGCCGCTCGAAGCAGCGGCCCTCAATGCCGCAATCCGGTGCATAGTTCGCGAGCATAGGCATGCCCGCGGGCGCGATCAACTCCTCGAAGGTCCTGACGCTCGGCGCGGCGCTCGCCGGCGTCCTGCTCCTCGCGACGGGCGCGGAGCACCTCGGCTACGACGCCTCCTACGCGCTGCTGTGGGGCAAGGAGCTGGCCGGCGGCCACGTCCCGGCCTTCCACGGACCGGTCGCGCCGACCCCGCATCCGCTGGCGATCGCGCTCGGCGCGGTGCTCTCGCCGCTCGGCACGAGCGCCGCCGGCGACGCCCTCGTCGCGCTCACGACCCTCTCCCTGGCGGTCGCGGCGCTCGCCGCCGCCCGGCTCGCGCGGCGCCTCGGCGGGCCGGCGGCGGGCGCGATCGCCCTGGTGGCGGTGGCCTCCCGGCCGCAGCTGGCGGCGGGAGCGTGGCGCGGCGCGGTCGACCTCCCGGCGCTGGCGCTCGTCCTGCTCGCGCTGAACGCGCTGACGGCCGGCCCGCCGCGGCCCCGCCGCGCGCTCTGGCTGCTGCTGCCCGCTGGGCTGCTGCGCCCGGAGGTCTGGGCCCTCGCCCTCGCGACCGGCGCCTGGGCGGCGACGCGCCCGGGCGGCCGCCGCCGCCGTCTCGGGCGCGCCGCGCTCGCGGTCGCCGCGCCGGCGCTCTGGCTGCTCTGGGACCTCGTCCTCACCGGCGATCCCCTGTTCTCGCTGCGGGGGACCCAGCAGCTCGCCGACCAGCTCGACCGGCCGCGGACCGCCTCGCTCGCCCCGCTGCTCGCCGGGCCCTCGATCCGCGTCGTCCTCGGGCTGCCCCTGATGCTCGCCGGCATCGCGGGCCTGGTGCTGCTCGCGCGCCGCGGCGGCGACCACGCCCGGCTGCTGATCGGCGTCGTGCTCGCGAGCCTGGTCAGCTTCGGCGTGCTGGGCCTCGCGGGCCTGCCGCTGCTGGCGCGCTACCTGCTCGTGCCCGCGACGCTGCTCGCGATCTGCGCCGCGGTGGCGGCAACCGCGCCGCGCGGCTCGCGGATCGCGTGGGCGATCGCCGTCCTGCTGCTCGTCGCCGTGCCGGGGACCGCGACCGGCGTGCGGGACGCGGTCCGGGACGGCCGGACGCGGCGCGCCACCCAGGCCTCGCTGCACGCGCTCGTCGCCGCGCGCCCGTTCCGCGCCGCCGTCGCCCGGTGCGGCCGCGTCGCGGTCGCGAGCTACCTGCTCCGGCCCGAGGTCGCGCGCGGCGCCGGCCTCACCGCGGCGCGGGTGGCCGGCGCCGACGACGCGGACGCGGCGCTCGTCCTGCCCGCCAGCGGCGCCGCCGTCGAGACGCTCCTGGGCGCCGGCAGGAGCACGGCCGAGGCGCCCCTCTTGACGGTGCCCGCGGGCGCACGGTTGCTCACGCCGCGCGGCGGCGACTGGGTGCTCGCGAGCTGCCGGTCACCAAGATAATCCCACTGAACCGGTGCAGAATGTGCTTTCATGCGTGCGATGCCCCGCCCGCAGGCACCCATCGCCCATCGGAGCCGGCCCGACGCGCTCGTCGTCGGGGCGGGGCCGGCCGGGCTCGCGGCGGCGGCGGAGCTCGAGCGGCGGGGGCTGCGGGCGCTGGTGCTGGAGCGGGGCGACGGGCCGGGCGCGGCGTGGCTCGGGCACTACGACCGGCTGCGCCTCAACACCGTGCGGTGGACGGCCGGGCTGCCGGGGCGGAGGATCCCGCGGCGGGCCGGGCGCTGGCCGTCGCGCGACGCGGTCGTGCGCTACCTCGACGACTACCGCGTGCACCACTGCCTCGCGGTGCGGACGGGCGTCGAGGTCCGCGCGGTCGCGCCGAGCCCGGCGGGCGGCTGGGTGGCCGAGACGACGGCGGGCGCGTTCGTCGCGCCGGTGCTCGTCGTCGCGACGGGGACCTGCGACGTCCCGCGGATGCCGGACTGGCCGGGGCGCCCGGGCTTCGCGGGCGAGGTCTCGCACGCGGCGGGCTACCGCAGCGCCGTGCCGTTCCGCGGGCGCGACGTGCTGGTCGTGGGCGCCGGGAACTCGGGCGCCGAGATCGCGCTCGACCTCGCCGAGGGCGGCGCCGCGCGCGTGCGCCTCGCGGTGCGCACGCCGCCGCAGGTCGTGCCGCGCACGGTGCTCGGCGTGCCGTCGATCCTGATCGCCATCGGGACGCGGCGGCTGCCGCGCGCCGTCGGCGACCGGATCATGCGCGCGCTCCAGCGCCGCGCGGTGGGCGACTTGTCGTCCTACGGCCTCCCGCTGCCGGACGCGACGATCTCCGAGAGCTACGAGCGCACCGGCGTCGTCCCGATCTCCGTCCCGGGCTTCGCGGACGCCGTGCGCCGCGGCGCGATCGAGGTCGTCGGCCCCGTCCGCGCCTTCGACGGCCCGCGCGTCGACGTGGGGGACGCCACCATCGCGCCCGACGCGGTGATCGCCGCGACCGGCTACCGCGCGGGCCTCGAGACGCTGCTCGGCGCGCGCTCCCCGGCGCTCGCCGCGGACGGCCGCCCGGCGGTCGCCGGCGGGCGCCCGATCCCCGGCGCGCCCGGCCTCTTCCTCGTCGGCTTCGCCAACCCGCTCAGCGGCAACCTGCGCGAGATCCGCCTCGAGGCCCGCAGGCTCGGCCGCGCCGCGGCCGCGCACCGGCTCGCCGCCACCGCGCCGGTCGCGGGCGACGATCCGCTCTGCGACCCCCGCCTGACCCCGATCGTCTGACCGCCATGCGCGCCATCGAGCTCACCGCCTTCGGGGCGACGGACGGCCTGCGCCTCGTGGACGCGCCGGAGCCCGTGCCGCGCGCGGGCGAGGTGCTGGTCGACGTCCGCCGCGCCGGGGTCAACTACGCCGACCTCTCCCGCCGCGAGGGCCGCTACGACCGCCGCTTCGCCACGCCGCTCGTGCTCGGCGCCGAGGTCGCGGGCACGCGCCGCGACACCGGCGCGCGCGTCGTCGCGCTCACCGGCGGCTACGGCGGCTACGCGGAGGTCGTCGCGGTCCCGGAGGCGCTCGTCTTCCCGGTGCCCGACGGGCTCGCCGACGACCAGGCGATCGCGCTCCTGCTCCAGGGCCTGACCGCCTACCACGTGCTCTGCACCGCGGCCGAGCTGGAGTACGGGGACGCCGTGCTCGTCCACGCCGCGGCCGGCGGCGTCGGCTCGCTGATCGTCCAGCTCGCGCTGCTCTGGGGCGCGGGCCGCGTGATCGGCGTGGCCTCCTCGCCCGCCAAGCGCGAGCGCGTCCTCGCCCTCGGCGCCGACGCCGCGATCGACGGCGCGGCGGACGGCCTCGCCGGCCGGATCCGCCTCGCCAACGGCGGCCGGCCGGTCGACGTGGTCGCCGAGATGGTCGGCGGCGAGGTCTTCGCGCAGTCGCTGCTCGCGCTCGCGCCGTCCGGCCGCATCGTCGTCTTCGGCTCGGCGAGCGGGACCCCGCCCGCCGCGGGCGACCCGCGCGTCGCCGCGTTCTCCCTGCCCGCGCTCTTCGCGCGGCGCGCCCACCTCGCGCGCCCGCTCTCCGAGCTCTTCGAGCTCGCGCTCGAGGGCCGCCTCGACCTCGCGGTCGGCGGCACCTACGCGCTCGAGGACGTCGCCGCCGCGCACGCCGACCTCGCGGGCCGGCGCACGTCGGGCAAGCTCGTGCTCGCGGTCTGAGCGCTCAGCCGCGCAGCGCCGCGAGGATCCGGTCGACCGCCGCGTCGACCTCGACGTCCGCGGTGTCGATCCGGACCTCGGCGTCCTCGGGCGCCTCGTACGGCGCGTCCACGCCCGTGAACCCCTGGATCTCGCCCGCGCGCGCCTTCTCGTAGAGCCCCTTCGGGTCGCGGCGCGCGCACTCCTCGACGTCGGTGTCGACGAAGACCTCCACGAACGGCAGCTCAGCCGCCTCGTGCAGCGCGCGCGGCACCGCGCGGTCGGCGGCCAGCGGGGAGACCAGGGAGACCACGGCCACCGCGCCCGCGTCCGCGAACAGCCGCGCGACGTGCCCGACGCGGCGGATGTTCTCCGCGCGGTCGCCGGGCCGGAAGCTCAGGTCGTCGTTGAGCCCGTGGCGGATGTTGTCGCCGTCGAGCAGGTAGGCGACCTGGCCGGACTCGACCAGCCGCCGCTCCAGCGCGACCGCGATCGTCGACTTGCCCGAGGCGGGCAGGCCGGTCAGCCACACGGTCGCGCCGCGCTGGCCGAGCCGCTCCCAGCGGTGCGCGCGCTCCAGCGCGGAGGGGTGCCAGGTGACGTCGCGGCGCTCCGGCGTCGTCTGCTCCAGCTCGCGCCCCTCGAGGATGACCGCGGCGCCGACCGTGTCGTTGGTGTGCTCGTCGATGAGGATGAACGCGCCGGTCGTGCGGTTCGCGCCGTAGGGGTCGGCGACGACGCGCGAGCTCGTGCGCAGCGTCACGCGGCCGATGTCGTTGAGCCCGAGCCGCCCGGGCTCCGCCTCGTCCTCGAGCGTCTGCGGGTCGGTGCGCTCGTGGATCTCCTGGACCGTCGCGCGGACCGTGCGCGTCGTGTGCTTGAGCGCGTAGCGGTGGCCGATCTGCAGCGGCTCCTCGGCCATCCAGCAGACGATCGCGTCGAGCTCGCGCGCGGGCGCCGGGACGTCGTCGGGCCCGACCAGGACCGCGCCGCGGCCGACGTCGATCTCGTCGGCGAGCTCCACGGCGACCGAGAGCGGCGGGACGCCGGCGTCGCGCGCGTCGTCGAGCGTGTCGATCGCGGTGACCGTCGTGTGGATGTCGTGCGGCGCGACGACGACCGCGTCGCCCGCGCGCAGCGTGCCGGACGCGATCTGGCCGAGGTAGCGGCGCCGCGTCCCCTCGGTCGGCCGCGTGACCCACTGGATCGGGAGCCGGAGGTGGTCGACGTCGCGGTCGCTCGCGACGTCCACGGACTCCAAGTGCTCCAACAACGGCGGGCCGTCGTACCAGGGCGTGCTCCCGGAGCGCTCGACGACGTTGTCGCCGTGCAGCGCGCTGATCGGGATCGTCAGCGCGTCGGCGATCCCCAGCTGCCCGGCGAGCGTGGCGAACTCCGCGGCGACCTCGCCGAAGCGCTCCTCCGACCAGTCGACCAGGTCCATCTTGTTGACCGCCGCCACGACGTGGCGGACGCCGAGCAGCGAGGAGATGTGCGTGTGGCGGCGCGTCTGGAGCACCACGCCGTGGCGCGCGTCGATGAGCACGACCGCGAGGTCGGCCGTCGACGCGCCCGTGAACATGTTGCGCGTGTAGCGCTCGTGGCCCGGCGTGTCGGCCAGGATGAACGAGCGCTTGTCGGTCGCGAAGAAGCGGTAGGCGACGTCGATCGTGATGCCCTGCTCGCGCTCGGCGCGCAGGCCGTCGGTCAGCGCCGCGAGGTCCGGCCCGTCGCCGTTGCGGGAGACCGACTCCAGGTGGTCGCTCAGCAGCAGCTTGGTGTCCAAGAGCAACCGCCCCAGCAACGTCGACTTGCCGTCGTCGACCGACCCGGCGGTCGCCAGGCGCAGCAGATCGCGTTCCACTAGAAGTACCCCTCGCGCTTGCGATCTTCCATGGCGGCCTCGGACGTGCGGTCGTCGGCCCGGGTCTCGCCGCGCTCGGAGACCGTCGAGGCCTCGATCTCGGCGACGACGGTGTGGATGTCGGTGGCCTCCGAGCGCACCGCGCCGGTGACCGTGAGGTCGCCGACGGTGCGGTAGCGCACGGAGAGCTCCTCGGCGCGCTCGCCGTCGCGCGGCTGGACCCACTCGGACTCGGCGAGCATGATCCCGTCGCGCTCGATCACGCGCCGGCGGTGGGCGAAGTAGATCGAGGGCAGCTCCAGCTCCTCGGCCTCGATGTAGCGCCAGACGTCGATCTCGGTCCAGTTGCTCAGTGGGAAGACGCGGATGTGCTCGCCGCGGCGGATGCGGCCGTTGTAGAGCGTCCACGGCTCCGGGCGCTGGGCGCGCGGCTCCCACTGGCCGAACTCGTCGCGGAAGCTCAGCACGCGCTCCTTGGCCCGGGCGCGCTCCTCGTCGCGGCGCGCGCCGCCGAACGCGGCGTCGAAGCCGCCCTCCTCGAGCGCGTCGAGCAGCGTGGTCGTCTGCAGCCGGTTCCGCGAGGTCCCCGGCCCGTCGTCCTTCACGCGGCCCGCGTCGATCGAGTCCTGCACGGAGGCGACGATCAGCCGGTGGCCGCCCTCGGCGACGCGGCGGTCGCGGAAGGCGATGACCTCGGGGAAGTTGTGGCCCGTGTCGACGTGCAGGACGGGGAAGGGGAGCGCGACCGAGCCGCCGGCCCGGAACGCCTTCTCGGCGACGCGCAGCAGCGCGATCGAGTCCTTGCCGCCGCTGAAGAGCAGGACGGGGCGCTCGAGCTCCGCGACGACCTCGCGGACCGCGTGGACCGCCTCGGCCTCGAGCGCGCGCAGCTGCGAGACGGGCGCGGCGGCGGAGCTCATGCGCTCGCCGCCGCGCTGCGCTGCGCGCGGTAGCGGTCGGCCCACTCCCGCGAGCGCGCGTCGCCCTGGCGCTCGGTGGCGGGCGCGGGCACGTCGTCGTCGGGCAGGCCGAGGAAGCGCAGCACCGCGCCGACGGCGCCCGGCGGGTCCGCGGCGAGCGTGTCGTAGGAGAGCTCGTAGGGCGCGCGGCCGGTCGCGGCGAACCAGGCGCGCCACGCGGCGTCGTGCTCCTCGAGCTGGCGGACGAGGTGGTCGACGCCCGCGAAGGCGTACCGCGCCTGGCCGGCGGGCGTCCCGCGGCCCGCGCGCCAGGTCTGCGTCTGGACCGCGCGCCAGAGCGAGACGGCCTGGGCGACCTTGTCGGGGCGCGTGACGAAGACGAGCTTCAGGTCGGGCCCGAGCAGCGCGGTGAGCGTGGCGTCGAGGTCGGCGTCGGGCGCGACGTCCTCCAGCTCGTGGGCGCGGTCGAGCAGGTCCTCGACGTGGCCCCACATCAGCTTGCCGCCCCAGACGCCGTTGGGCGTCGCGCCCTCCCGCAGGATCCGCGCCCACCAGCCCGCGGAGGGCTCGGGGTCCGGCCGCGGCGGGTCCAGGGGCGAGAGGAGGTCGAGGACCTCCGGGTCCTCCACGCCGGTGAAGTGCTCGCGCGGCTGGCGCGGCTGGGTCGAGTGCCGGAAGACCTCGAAGTGCTCCAGCGGACGCCCGGCGACGCCGGTGGCCCGTAGGGTCTCGCAGAGCAGGGTGCTGCCGCTGCGGGGTGTCGCGACGACGAGGTACGAGGAGTCGGGCATGCAATCTCTATATAACCAGTTGGAATAAAGGTATTCCATGGATCGCCCGAACATCATCTACCTCCACAGCCACGACACCGGCCGCTACGTGCAGCCCTACGGCCACCAGATCCCGACGCCGAACATCCAGCGGCTGGCCGATCAGGGCCTGCTCTTCCGCCAGGCGTTCTGCGCCGCGCCGACCTGCTCGGGCTCCCGCGCCTGCCTGCTGACGGGGCAGTGGGCGCACGTGAACGGGATGACCGGGTTGGCGCATCGGGGGTGGAAGCTCAACGACTACGGGCGCCACGTCGTCCACCCGCTGCGCGAGGCGGGCTACTGGTCGGCGCTGATCGGCGAGCAGCACCTCTCCGAGGATCCGACGGTCCTCGGCTACGACCACGTGGTGGACGTCGGGACCACGCGCGTGCACTCGATCGCGCCCGCCGCGCTGCAGCTCCTGCGCAGCCGCCCGCGCGAGCCGTTCTTCCTCTCGATCGGGTTCTTCGAGACCCATCGCGAGTTCTTCGAGCCCAGCTCGGTGCGCGACGCGCTCTACGGCGCGCCGCCCGCGCACCTGCCCGACACGCCGGAGACGCGCTCCGACATGGCCTCCTTCAAGGCCAGCGCGCGCTCGTTCGACCAGGGCGTCGGCGCGGTCCTGCACGGCCTCGACGAGCTGGGCCTGGTCGACAACACCATCCTGGTCCTGACCACCGACCACGGCCTGCCGTTCCCGGGCGCCAAGGCGACGCTGAGCGACCGCGGCCTCGGCGTCCTGCTGATCATCCGCGGGCCGGGCGGCTTCCTCGGCGGCCACGTGACCGACGCGCTCGTCTCGCACGTCGACATCTACCCGACGCTCTGCGAGCTGGCGGGCGCGCCGTTGCCCGACGGCCTGGCGGGGACCTCGCTGCTGCCGATCGCGCGGAACGAGGCGCCGGAGATCCGCGAGGAGCTCTTCGCGGAGCTGACCTACCACGTGGCCTACGACCCGCAGCGCGCCGTGCGGACCAAGCGCTACAAGTACATCGAGCACTTCGGGGAGCGCCTGGAGCCGGTGCTCCCCAACGTCGACGACTCGCCGTCGAAGGACCTGCTCGTGGCGGCCGGGTGGGGGACGCGGCCGCGGCCGCGCGAGGAGCTCTACGACCTGCTGATGGACCCGGGCGAGATGCGCAACCTCGCGGGCGACCCGGGCCTCGCCGACGTGCGGCGGGCCCTGTCGGGGCGGCTGCGCGGGTGGATGGCCGAGACCGCCGACCCGCTGCTCGACGGCCCCGTGCCGGTCCCGCCGGGCGGCGTCGTCAACGACCCCGCCGGGCTCTCGCCGGACGAGCCGCACCTGGCCGGGATCGACTGACGCGCGCGCCGTGCCCTCGTTCGACCTGCAGTCACACTCGACGCACTCCGACGGCGCGCTCGCGCCCGCGGAGGTGGTGCGCCGCGCGGCGGCGGCCGGGATCGCGCTGCTGGCGCTGAGCGACCACGACACGGTCGACGGGGTCGCGGAGGCGCTGGCGGCCGCGGACGACGCCGGCATCCGCGTCGTGCCCGCCGTCGAGGTCTCGACCGTCGACCCGCCGCACGAGGATCTCCACGTCCTCGGGTACGGCGTCGACCACCGCGATCCGGCGCTGCGCGCGGCGCTCGCCGACTACCGCGCCGACCGGCTGCGGCGCGCGGACCGGATGGCCGACGCGCTGCGCGACCTCGGCTGGGCGCTCGACGAGCACGCGCTCGACGCCCGCCGCGCGGCGGACCGGCCGGTCGGCCGCCCGCACCTCGCCGAGGCCGCCTTCGCGCATCCGGCCAACGCCGCGCGCCTCGCGGCCGAGGGGCTCGCGACGCCGACCGACCTGCTCGTCGCCTACCTGATCCCGGGCGCGCCGGCCTTCCGCGGCCGCGAGCGCCCGACGGTCGCCGAGGCGATCGCGACGATCCACGCCGCCGGCGGCATCGCCGTGTGGGCGCACCCGTTCTGGGACGTCGAGGACCCGCAGGAGGTCCTCGCCACGATCGACCGCTTCGTCGCCGACGGGCTCGACGGCGTCGAGGCGTTCTACGTCACGCACACCGAGGCGGAGGTCCGGCTGCTGCACGAGCACTGCCTCGCGCGCGGCCTGCAGACCACCGGCTCGGCCGACTTCCACGGCCCGGAGCACCCGCGCTTCTCGCGCTTCGGGGCGTTCGAGCAGCACGGGCTGACGCCGGTGCTGGACCGCCTCGACGCCTAGGTCTTCAGGCCGAGGTGCTCGCGCAGCGTCGCGCCCGGCGTGTACTCGGCGCGCAGCGAGCCGCGCTCCTGCAGCAGCGGGACGACGCGGTCGGCGAAGTCGTCGAGGCCGCCGGGCGTGATGTGGGGGACGAGGATGAAGCCGTCGCTCGCGTCGCTCTGGACGTAGTGGTCGATCTCGTCGGCGACGGTCCGCGGCGAGCCGACGAACGAGTGGCGCGCGCGGGTCTTCACCATGACGTCGCGCAGTGAGAGCTTCTCCGCGGTCGCGAGCTCGCGCAGCCGCGCGACGGTCTCGTGGCGCTTGCCGCTGAACGCGCGCGCCGGGATCGAGCCGGGCGCGATCGTGATCTCGCCCTCGACCGGCTCGACGTCGGGCAGCGGGCCGTCGGGGTCGTAGGACGACAGGTCGCGGTTCCAGAGCTGCTCGGCGAAGACGAGCGCGGTGCCGCCGGAGACCTGCTGGCGGCGGACGATCGCGGCCTGCTCGCGCGCGTCCTCGTCGGTGTCGCCGAGGACGAACGTGGCGCCGGGGAGGACCAGCAGCTGGCCGGGCGTCCGGCCGTGGCGGGCGAGGCGGCCCTTGACGTCGGCGTAGAACGCCTGGCCCTCGGCGAGGCTCGCGTGGCGGGTGAAGATCCCGTCGGCGTGCGCGGCGGCGAACTCGCGGCCGGCGTCGGAGTCGCCGGCCTGGAGGATCACGGGCCGCCCCTGGGGCGGCGTGGCGAGGTCGAACTCGCCGTGGAGCGCGACCTGCGCGCCGTCGGTCGCGAACGGCCCGGGGCCGTCGCGCCAGAGCCGGTCGGCGAGGCCGAGCAGCTCGGTCGCGCGCTCGTAGCGGCCGTCGTAGGGGAGGTAGGCGCCGCGGCGGAAGTTCGCGCCGCTGACCGCGTCGGTCGAGGTCACGAGGTTCCACATCGCGCGGCCGCCGGAGAGGTGGTCGAGGGTCGCGAGCTGGCGGGCGACCTCGAGCGGCTCGTGGTAGGTGGTGGTCAGCGTGGCGGCGAGGCCGAGGTGCTCGGTGACGGCCGAGAGCGCCGCGAGGATCGTCATCGCGTCGGGGCGGCCGACGACGTCGAGGTCGTGGAGGTGGCCCGCGTGCTCGCGCAGGCTGAGGCCCTCGGCGAGGAAGAAGAAGTCGAAGCGCGCGCGCTCAGCGGCCTGCGCGAGCTGGGCGAAGGACGCGAAGTCGATGTGGCTGCCGGAGGCCGGGTCGCTCCACACGGTGGTGTTGTTGACGCCGGGGAAGTGCGCGGCGAGGCGGACCTGCTTGCGGGCGCTCATGCGGCGGTCGAGGTGGAGGGGTTGGCCGGTGCCGGTGCCGGTGCCGGGAGGCCGAGGCGCGCGCGGAGCGTCTCGCCGGGCGGGCCGTGGAGCGGCTCGGCGCCACGCGCGGCGAGCGCGGGGACGAGGCGCTCGAGGGTCGCCGCGAGGTCGCGCGCCCGCAGCAGGACGCCCGCGAAGCCCGCGGCGTGGTGGGCGGCGATGCGGTGCACGAGCGCCTCGGGGTCGTGCGGGTCGGCGGCGACCTCCAGGAGGTGCAGGACGCCTGCGGCGGGGACGGCGTCCACGGCCTCGGCGGTGATCACGACGTCCGCGACCTCGGTCGCGAGCGCGAGCGTCGCGGCGTCGTGGGCCCGGAGCGCGACGATCGGATGGCCCTGCGGCGGGCGCGGCGTGATCGACGGCCCGCGCACCGCGAGGTGCTCGCCGCGGAAGTCGACGTGGTGGACGCGGTCGCGGTCGAGGAAGCGGTCGGTGGCGCCGTCGCGGATGATCGCGCCGTCCTCCCAGGAGTCCCAGAGCGCGCGGACGACCGTGACGTGCTCGCGGGCGTCGCCGACGACGTCGTCCGGGACCTCCCAGGTGACCAGGCCGTCGGCGTCCTGCTTGGCGGCGACCTCGGCGAGCCAGCCGCCGCGGCCCTCGGCGACGACGTCGATCGTCGCGATCGCGGTCGAGACGTGGAACGGCTCGGTGGTGGTGGCCGTCGCGGCGGCGAGGATCCCGACGCGCGTGGTCTGCGCGGCCAGCCGCGCCGCGGTCAGCAGCGGGTCGAGCGGCCCGGCCTCGATCGTGACGAAGTCGAGGCCGGCCGCCTCGGCGGCGCGGGCCTGCGCCGTCCACCACGACGGGTCGGGCTGGGGGCGGGGATCGGCGAGGGCGGCGGCGAGGAGGAGGGGGCGTGGGGGCATCGGCGGTTCGTGGCGCGAAGAGGACTTTGTCGATCAGCATGCTAGGAAGTCTTCATGCTCCTCTCCGTCCTCGACCAGGCGCCGACCCGCGAAGGCGGCGCGCCGGGCCACGCGTTCGCCGACGCGCTGGCGCTCGCGCGGGCCGCCGACGAGCTCGGCTTCACGCGCTTCTGGGTCGCCGAGCACCACGCGATCGGCAGCGTCGCGATCTCGGCGCCGGAGGTCCTGATCGGGCAGCTCGGGGCGATCACCACGCGGATCCGCGTCGGCTCGGGCGGGATGCTGCTGCCCAACCACCGGCCGATCCACGTGGCCGAGCAGTTCCGCTCGCTCGAGGCGCTGCACCCGGGCCGCGTCGACCTCGGCGTCGGGCGCTCGGAGGGCGCGATCGACGAGGCGGTCGTCCGCGCCTTCGGCCGCCCGGCCGACAACGCGCACGGCGCGGGCTTCGAGGAGCAGCTCGACGAGCTGCTCGCCTTCGGCGAGGTCCGCCCGCTGCCCGCCGGGCACCCGCTGGCGAGCGTGCGCGCCGCGCCGACCGACGTGCCGCTGCCGCCGGTGTTCCTGCTGGGGTCGAGCACGAGCTCCGCCGCGACCGCCGCGCGCAAGGGCCTCGGCTACGGCTTCGCCGCGCACACCAACCCCGACGACGCGGCCCGCGCGCTGCGCGCCTACCGCGAGCAGTTCGTGCCCGCCCGTCCCGGCGACGACCCCCACGCGATCCTCGCCCTGAAGATCATGGTCGGCGAGGACGACGAGCACGCCCGGGCGCTGAGCGCGCCGAGCCACCTCGGGATGGTCCAGGCGCGGCTCGGCTCGCGCCGGCCGCTCGTGCCCGTCGCGACCGCGCTCGCGCACCGGTGGACCGAGGAGGAGCGCGCGGCCGAGGCGCGCTACGTCGACACGCGCGCCGACGTCGTCGGCGGGCCGGAGACGGCGCGGGCCGCGATCGAGACGGCGGCCGAGGCGGCGGGGGCCGACGAGGTGATCGCGATCGCCAACACCTACGACCCGGTCGAGCGGCGGGCGGCGTTCGCGCGGCTGGCGGGGGTGTTCGGGTTGTCGTGACGCGGGCGCCGAGGGCCGCGAGCGATTGGTGAGGACCTTGGATGGCACATAACCCTCGATATACGCGGGCTAGGTGCCATCCAAGGTCCTCACCGGTCGGAGCACCCACCCCGCGACGCCGGCGGACGCCCCGGGGCGCGGCGCGCCGCGCTCTACGTCAGCGCCCGCAGCAGTCCCGCGATCGCCTCCCGCAGCGTCCCCTGCTGCGCGAGCCGCGTGTCGCCCGCCAGCAGCCGCAGCTCGAGCCCGTCGATCGCGCTGATCAGCAGCAGCGCCGCGAGCGGCGGGTCGCTCGCGCCGAGGTCCGCGAGCGCCCGCTCGGCCAGCGCGTCGATCTCGCGGGCGACCGCGGCGCGCGCCCGGCGCTCCGGCCGGCGCGCGGCCTCGAGCTGCAGCTCGTGCTCGGCCAGCACCGCCGCGCCGCCGTCCTCCGCGACGTGGTCGAGCAGCCAGGTGGCGAGCGCGTCGGCGGTGGTCTCCAGGTCGGCGGAGCCGAGGAGGTCGTGGCGCCGGCGCAGGTCGGCCAGCTCGCGCTCGCCGAGCGTGCGCAGCGCCTCCTCGACGAGCCGCTCCTTCGAGGGGAAGTAGTAGCTCGTCGTGGCGGCGGGCACGCCGGCCAGCGCGGCGACCGACCGGTGGGTGACGGCGCCGAGGCCGTCACGGCCGATGAGCTGGATCGTCGCCTCCAGCAGCGCGCTCCGGCGCGCCTCGCCGCGCACCGGAGGCCGCACTACGCCGTCGCCGCGGCGCGTGGGGTGAAGAGCGAGCCGAGGAAGCGCTCCAGCAGGATCTCGCGCAGCGCGGTCGGCGCCGCGTCGAGGACGTGGTTGACGACCGCCATCCGGACCGGCCCGTCGCCGCCCGCGAGGTCGATGCCCAGCCCGGCGACGAAGCCCGCGAACACCTCGGGCGTGATCGCGCTCGCCTCCAGCCCCGCGAGCGCGCCCGCGAGGTCCTCCGGCACGTCGACCGGCGGGGCGGCGCGCACCGCCGCCACGGCCCCCGCGAGGTCGGTGAGCAGCCGCTCGACGTGCTCCGGGCTCGACCCGAAGGTCGAGAGGTGCAGGTTCGCCGGCGAGTCGCGGTGCGAGAGCTGGACCTGCGCGAACGCGCCGCGCTCGCGCAGCTCGTCGGCCACGGCGAGGATGTCGAGGTCGTCGCCCGCGATCGCCGCGAACGTCGCCACCGGCGTGCCGAGGACCCGCAGGCCGTCGATCTCCTCGACGCCCGCGACCAGCCGCCGCAGCGCGTCGCGCGAGCGCCGCGTCAGCTCGAGGTAGCCCGCCTCGCCGAGGTGCTGCAGGGTCGCCCACGCGGCCGCCACCGGCCCCGCCGACTTCGTCGACTGCACCGCCGCGTTGATCACCGTGTAGCCCGGCCAGTCGGCGCTCGCGAAGTACGCGGCGCGGCGCAGCTCGGCGTCGCGGAAGATCACGACCGACGCGCCCTTCGGCGCGTAGCCGTACTTGTGCAGGTCGGCCGAGATCGACGTGACGCCGCTCACCGACAGGTCGAACGGCGCGACCTGCTCGCCGAGCCGCTGCTGGAACGGCAGCAGGAAGCCGCCGACGCACGCGTCCACGTGGCAGAGCACGCCGCGCGCGGCGGCGAGCGCCGCGATCTCCGCGACCGGGTCGACCACCCCGTGGGGGTAGGAGACCGCCGAGGCGACGACCAGGATGGTGTCCTCGTCGATCGCGGCGGCGAGCGCCTCGGGGATCGCGGTGTACTCCACCGGGTCGACGTCCACGTTGACGATCTCCACGCCGAGGTAGTGCGCGGCCTTGTGGAACGCCGGATGGCCCGTGGTCGCCTTGACCAGCTTGGGGTGCTCGACGTCCGGACGGCTGTCGCGCGCGGCCTTGACGGCCAACATGATGGACTCGGTCCCGCCGCTGGTGAACGTCCCCGCGTGGTCGGGGCCCGCGCCGAGCAGGTCCCCGACCGCCGCGACGACGTCGTTCTCGAGGCTCACGGTCGAGGGGAACGCCGTCGGGTCCAGCCCGTTGACCGAGAGCAGCTGCCCGTAGGCCTCGCGGGTCAGGGACTCCAGCTCGGCCAGGCCCGAGTCGTACACGTACGCCCACGCGTTGCCGCCGTGCAGCGCGAGGTCGTGCTCGCGCCGCTCGCCCAGCTCGGCCAGGATCTCGGCGCCGGGGCGCCCACCGCTCGGGAAGGCCATCGGCTAGGCCGCCGCCGGCTCGGGCGCCGGGGTCAGGCGGTCGACGAGCAGCCCGCGGCGCCGCAGCACCGGCAGCAGCCCCTCGCCGGTCTCGTAGGCCTCCTCGAGGTGCGGGTAGCCGGAGAAGATGAACTCGTCGATCCCCAGCTCGTGGTACTCCGCGATCCGGTCGGCGACTTCGTCGTAGCTGCCGACGAGCGCCGTCCCCGCGCCGGGGCGCAGCAGGCCGAGGCCGGCCCACAGGTTCGGCGAGACCTCCAGGTTGTCGCGGTTGCCCTTGTGCAGGGCGATCTGCCGCTGCTGGCCCTCGGAGACCGCGCCCGACAGGACGCCCTGCGCGGCGTCGATCGTCGCCTGGTCGGCGTCGGCGATCAGCGCCTCGGCCGCGGCCCAGGCGTCGTCGGCGCTCGCCCGGGCGACCACGTGCAGCCGGATCCCGAAGCGCAGCGGGTTCTCCAGCTCGCGCAGCCGCGCCTGTTGCTCCCGCACGCGCGCGAGCTGCTCGGCGACCTGCGCGGGCGGCTCGCCCCACGTGAGGTACACGTCGGCCTGCCGCGCGGCGGTGCGCAGCGCCGCGGCCGACGCGCCGCCGAGGTAGATCTCCGGCCACTGCGGCGGGTTGAGCAGCAGCGCGTCGGTGACCCTGATGTGCTCGCCCTCGAGGCTGAACGGCTCGCCCGACCACACGCCGCGGACGACCTGCAGCCACTCGTCGGCGCGCGCGTAGCGGGCGTCCTTGTCGAGGTAGTCGCCGTAGCGGCGCTGCTCGGTGTCGTCGCCGCCGATGACGGTGTTCAGCAGCAGCCGGCCGCCGGAGAGCCGCTGGTAGGTCGCCGCCGCCTGCGCGGCGAGCGTCGGCGACTGCACGCCCGGACGCAGGGCCACCAGGAACTTCAGCCGCTCGGTGACCTGCGTGAGCGCGGCGGTGATCAGCCACGAGTCCTCGCACCACGTGCCCGTGGGCGTGAGCGCGGCGGTGAAGCCGAGCTCGTCGGCCGCGCGCGCGACCTGGCCGAGGTACTTGACCGACGCGGGCCGGTCGCCCGGCGCGTCGTCGATCCGGCGGTCGCTGCGGGCCAGGACGCGGCCGGAGCCCAGCAGCGTCTTGGAGTCCCCGGAGGTGGGGAGGAACCAGTGCGCGGTGATGGGCATGGTCAGCTCCCCGCCAGCTGGTTGGAGACGATCGAGCGCACGTCGACCTTCTTCAGCGCGCCGGCGGAGGCGAGCGCGTTGGCGAGCGTCTGCTCGCTGGAGATGATCGCGCCGCGCGCCGGGACGACGTCGACGAGCGTCTTGCCGATCGACTTCCTCGCGAGGTCCACCGGCAGGTTGCTCTCGGCGTTGAACGCCTTGGCCCAGGCGTCCTGGTGCGTCGCGCCCCACTTCAGCGCCTTGCGCAGCCGGACGAGGTAGTCGCGGATCGCCGTGCGCCGCTTGACGTCGCTCAGCGCGCTGGTCGTCGCGGTGACGAACGAGAGGCCGGAGGCCGCGTAGCCCTTGCCGCTGACGAGCACCTTCGCGTTCGCGCTGGCGATCGTCACGAACGGCTCCCACGTCGCCCACGCGTCGACCTTGCCGGAGCTGAAGGCGGCGAGCGAGTCGCCGGGCGTCAGGTCGGTGAGCTTGACGTCGGAGGGCTTGAGCCCGGCCTTCTTCAGCGCCTGGATCAGGAAGCCGTGGCCCGAGCTGCCGCGCGTGTAGGCGATCCGCTTGCCCCTGAGGTCGGCGAGGCTCTTCGCCGAGGACGACTTCGGGACGAGCAGCGTGTCGCCGTCGCGGTTGCGCTGCGGGATGCCGGCGACGATGCGGAAGTTCGCCTTCGTCGCGGCCGCGAAGAGCGGCGGCGTGTTGCCGACGCCGCCGAGGTCGATCTTGCCCGCCTGCAGGGCCTCCAGCAGGGGCGGGCCGGAGGTGAACGTCGACCACGAGATGGAGTAGGCCTTGCCGGTGAGGACGCCGGAGGCGACGAGCAGCGAGCGCAGGCCGTCGGTCTGGCCGCCGATCCGCAGCTTGACGCCCTTGAGGCTGACGGCCGCGTGGGCGGTGGGGACCGGGGGCGCGTCGGAGACCGCGTGGGCGGCCGGCGCGGCCAGGGCGGCCGCCGCGAGCGTCGCGGCAGCGGTGAGCGTGAGCTTCTTCATGGTGTTCTTGGTCCTTGGGGTGATGAGGGAGTGGGGTTCAGACGCCGAGCAGGTGCAGCAGCTCGGTGCGACATCGGACGAGCTCCGGGTCGTCGCGGCGCCGGACGCGGTCGGGGTCCAGCCGGCGGTCCTCGATGACCGCGCCGTCCTCGATGACGAGGACGCGGTCGGTGATGAGCAGCGCCTCCTCGACGTCGTGGGTGACGAGCAGCAGCGCGGGCCGGTAGCGGACCCAGAGCTCGGCGACGAGCGCGTGGGCCGAGACGCGGGTGAGCGCGTCGAGCGCGCTGAACGGCTCGTCGAGCAGCAGGAGGTCCGGCTCGCGGACGAGCGCGCGGGCCAGCGAGACGCGCTGGCGCTGGCCGCCGGAGAGCTGCCGCGGCCACGCCTGCTCGCGGCCCGCGAGGCCGACCTCGGCGAGCATGTGCCGCGCGCGCCGGTCGGCGTCGCGGCCCCTGAGGCCGAGCGCGACGTTGTCGAGCACCGAGAGCCACGGGAAGAGCTGCGCGTCCTGGAAGACGACGGCGGGTGTGCTGCCGGTGAGGACCTCGCCGGTGATCCCGCGGTCCAGGCCGGCGAGCGCGCGCAGCAGCGTCGACTTGCCCGAGCCCGAGCGGCCGATCGCGGCGACGCGCTCGCCCGGCGCGATGTCGAGCGTCACGCGGTCGAGCGCGACGATGTCGCCGAAGCGGCGCGAGACGTCGCGCAGCGCGACGGTGGGGGCGAGGTGCCGCTCGGTGGGTGGCAGGTCGAGCGCGGTCATCGCCGGATCCCGCCCTGCCAGCGCAGCGCGCGGCGCTCGGCGAGCCGCACGAGGAAGTCGGTGAAGACGCCGAGGAAGGCGTAGGTCAACAGCCCCACGACCACGACGTCGGTCTGGAGGAAGTTCCGCGCGTTGTTGATGATGAAGCCGATGCCGCGGTCGGCGTTGATCGTCTCGGAGACGATCAGCACGAGCCACGCGACGGCGAGGCTGAGGCGCAGGCCGACGAGCGTCCCGGGCAGCGCCGCGGGGATGATCAGCCGGCGCGTGCGCTCCCAGCGCGAGAGGCGCAGCGTGGTCGCCACGTCCTTCAGCCCGGGCGGGATGTCGCGCAGCGCGGCGCTCAGGGAGAGGTAGAGCGGGACCATCACGCCGAGCGCGATGAGGATGACCTTCGGCGTCTCGCCGATCCCGAACCAGATGATGAACAACGGCACGATGCCGTAGAGCGGGATCGACTTGATCATCTGCATCGGCGGGTCGAGCAGCGCGTCGCCCCAGGCGCTGAGGCCCGCGACCGCGCCGATGACGACGGCGAGCGCGACGCCGATGACGACGCCGATCGCGACGCGGCGCAGCGAGATCAGCAGCGCGTCGCCGAGCTGGCCGGACCGGATCAGGTCCCAGGCGGTGCTGCCGATGTCGTGCGGCGAGCCGAGCGTGCTGGCGGGCAGCACGCCGGTGGCGCTGGCGAGCTGCCAGACGGCGAGGATCGCGACGGGCGAGATCCAGCGGGCGAGGCGCGGCGGCTTCATGGCGTGGCCGTCGCCGGCGGGACCGCGTAGGCCAGGGACTCGCCGCAGCGCCAGCAGTAGATCGCGCCGCGGGCGTGCGACGCCGAGCAGCGCCGGCACTGGCCGGTGACGCCCTCGTCGGCGGCGGCGAGCAGGCGCTCGAGCTCGCCGAGCTCGGCGTCGGCGCTGCGCAGCTCGGCCGCGCGGCGGATCAGGACGTCGTGGCGGAACTGGTTCGCGGCCGCCATCTCGGCGGTCAGCCCGCCGAGGTCGAAGGTCAGCGTGGCGACGAGGCGCGCGACCTCCTGGCGGCGGTGGCGCAGCGCGGCGAGCGAGTCGTGGGCGAGGGCGTCGCTCATTTGATCTCGTCGAAGTTCGCGCCGTTGGGGTCCTTGTCGGCGGGCGCGAGGTTCTCGTCGCCGGACGTGTCGTCGAGCGCCTTCTGCTCGCTCTCGCGCGTGATCTTCTTGGGCGCGGTCGCGGAGGACTTGGCCTTCTTGGTGTCCTTGGTCGCTGAGGGCTTCGCCGCCGTGGTCGCGGTGGTGGCGGTCGGCGCCGCGGCGCCCGCGGCGGCGGGGACGCCCGTGCCCTCCACGCGGATGACCTGCGTCGCGGCGCTGCCGGGGTCGTCGCGATCGCTCAGCCAGCGGCCCGCGAGCAGGCCGACGAGCAGCGCGAGCAGGACGACGGCGGTCAGGCCGAACGGCCACGTGCGCAGCGCGTCGAGGCGCGAGGGCGGGCGCGGCGGGGTGGTGGCCGCGGGCGCGAGCAGCACGGACGCCGCGGCGTGGGCGCGGCCCGGCTGCTCGTCGAGGACGTCGAGGAACTCGAGGCGGGCGCCGGCGCGGCGCGCGCCGCACTGCAGGCAGTAGCGGGCGGCAGGGTTCAACGGGGAGCGGCACACGGCGCAGGCGTCGCGGTCGCGCTCGCTGTTCGGGACGGGCAGCGGGGTCGGTTCAGGCACGGCAACAGCTAAAGTACACTATTGTGATGGGAATTAGGTTGTTGCGGTGTGACAGCCGCCGTCCTCGTGCTCCATGGCACCGACCGAGCCCCACGTCCCCTGTCCCGCCTGCGGTGCGCCGCACGGCTCCCACCAGCGCTACTGCCTGAGCTGCGGCGCGCTCGTCGGCGCGCGGTCGATCGACCTCGACCGCGCGTGGGCGCTGGCGCGGGCGGGGGAGGCCGCGGTCGCGGCGTCGGAGCCCGAGGCGGCGGCGCCGCGCGCGAGCGTCTGGCGCCGCCCGGCGGCGTCGGCGCTCACGACGGCCGCGCTCGCGCTCGGCGTGCTCGGCGGCTTCCTGCTCGGCCCGGACGGCGGCTTCGCCGACCGCGGCGCGCGGGCGCCGCTGCTGCTCGGCGGCCTCGGCGGGGCGGCGACGACGAGCGCCGGCGCCGCGGACGCGACCGCCACCGACGCCGACGCGCCGCCCGCCGACACCGGCACGACCGACCTCGCGCCCGCAAGCGACGGCGACGCGAGCACCGCCACCGGCGACGACGCGACCACCGGCGACGACGCCACCGCCACCGGCGACGACCTCGGCGGCGGCGGCACCGACCTCTCCGGCGCCGCGGACCTCGGCTCCGGCTCGACCGACGACACCACCACCGACGACACCACCACCGACGACACCACCACCGGCGCCGACCCCAACCTCAGCGGCCTCGCCTCCGCGACGCTGCCGCCGGTCGAGCACGTCTGGGTGATCTCCGTCGCGGGTCTGGCCCGCGACACGCTCTTCGGCGCGCCGCACGGCTACCTCAGCGACGCCCTCGCCACGCGCGGGACGTTGTTGTCGCGCTACACCCCGGTCGCCGCGAGCCCGCTGGCCGGCGGGCTCGCCCTGCTCGCGGGCGAGGCGCCGAGCGCCGCCACGCAGGCGGGCTGCCCGACCTACGCCGACGGCGACTGCGTCCGGCCCGCGTCGGTCGCGACGCTCCCGGGCCAGCTCGCGGCGAAGGGCAGGACGTGGCGCGCCTACGTCGGCGGCCTCGGGCCCGCGGGCTGCGCCCATCCCGCGCCCGGCGCGCCGACCGACCCGGTCGCCGCGCGCGACCCCTTCGTCTTCCTCCACGCGATCGTGGACGCCCCGGAGTGCGCGACGAACGTCGTCGACCTCGACCACCTCGCCGCCGACCTGGCCGACGAGGACGCGATCCCGGCGTTCTCCTCCATCGTCCCGGCGGCCGCCGACGACGGCGACGCGCCCGCGCTCGACGCGTTCCTCGAGCGTACCGTCGCGCCGATCCGCCGGACCAGGGCCTACAAGTCGGGCGGGCTGATCGCGATCGTCCCGGCCACGGTCGCGCCCGGCGCCGAGCCCGCCACGGGCGCGCTGCTGCTCTCGCCCTTCGCGGGCCACGGCAAGCAGGTCGAGACCGCGACCGGGCCCTACGCGCTGCTGCGCACGATCGAGGACCTCTTCGGCCTCGACCACCTCGGCCACGCGGCCGACGAGGACGTCGCGGCGCTCGGCGCCGACGTCCTCGCCCCGCGCGGCTGAGCCGCGCTACGCGGCGACCGCCGCGCCCGCCGCCGTGGCGGCGGGCACCTCGACGAGCCTGCCGGTCGCGACGTCGTAGATGTAGCCGTAGATCGGGATCCCGGCGGGCACCAGCGGGTGCGCGCGGATCCGCTCGACGTCGTCGACGACGCTCTGCGTCTGGTCGGCGATCGTCAGCCAGTCGACGTACTTGCCCTCCGAGGAGCCGGGGCCCGCGCCGACGTCGGAGAAGCCGTCCGCGCCGAGCGCCGCGGTCTCGAGGCTGCTCGAGAGCAGCCCGCGCATGACCTCGTCGGTGAAGAACTCCATGCCGCAGTTGGTGTGGTGGATGACGAACCACTCGGCCGTGCCGAGCAGCTTGTAGGAGATGACGAGCGAGCGGATCGCGTCGTCGCTCGCGCGGCCGCCCGCGTTGCGGATGACGTGGGCGTCGCCCTCGGCCAGCCCCGCGTACTTCGCGGGGTCCAGGCGCGCGTCCATGCACGTCAGGATCGCGAAGTGACGCGCGGGCGGCAGCGCCAGCTCGCCCTTCTCGCCGAACTCCGCGGCGTACTGGTCGTTGGCGGCGAGGACTTCGTCAAGGACGGACATGCCCCGACGGTAGCGCTTTCTCCACCAAGTCAGTCGGAATTGGCGTCAGGCCGCTCCCGCGCGGACCTCACTCCGCCCGCGCGAGCAGGTCCGCGTGGTGGCGCTCGGCCACGTCGGGGTGCGCGCGGAGGCGGACCTTCAGCGAGTTGTACCCGTAGTTGGACAGGATCGGGTTGTCGGGGTCGGCGCTCTCGCCGCCGGGCGCCTCGGCCGCGAGCGCGGGCGGGAGCTCGACGGGCTCGACCTTCGCCTCGAACTTGGGGTTGAAGAAGTAGGCCACCGAGATGCGCTGCACGCCCTTGGGCGGGCTGACGACGCGGTGGACGGTCGCGCGGAAGTAGCCCTGGCTCACGAGCTGGAGCATCTCGCCGATGTTCACTACGAACGCGCCGGGCCGCGCGGGCACCGCGGTCCACACCCCGTGGACCTCGGCCTCCAGGCCGCCGACCGCGTCCTGGTGCAGCAGCGTGAGGAAGCCGCCGTCGGTGTGGCTGCCGACGCCCTGGTCGCTCGGGAAGTCCTCGCTCGGCGCCGGGTAGCGGATGATCTTCGTGAGGATCTCGGGCGGCGCGACCGCGGCGTCGAAGTGGTCGACGGGCTGGCCGAGCGCGAGGGCGACGGCGCGGATCAGCACGTGCCCGACCTCCTCGAGCGCGGCGTTCCACGCGGTCGCGGCCGTCCGGAACTGCGGCAGCCCCTCCGGCCAGAGGTTCGGCCCGCGCAGGCGCAGCCAGGCCGGGTCGTCGGGGCCGATCTCCGGCACGGGCAGCTCGCGGCCGACGTCGACCTGGTCGCGCAGGTCGCGCAGCCCGTTGGTGTGCTCGTTGCCCAGGCGCGTGTAGCCGCGGAACTGCGGGGAGTTGACGTTCTCGATCGCCAGGCGCTCGGGCTCCGGGAGCGCGAAGAACTCCTCCGCGGCCGCGCGGACGTCGGCGACGACCTGGTCGGGCACGCCGTGGCCGACGAGGTAGGCGGCGCCGATCTCGTGGAACGTGCGCTGGAGCTCCTCGACGAAGGCCGCGCCGGCGGGGCCGTCCGGGTCCTCGCGGAAGCCGGAGATGTCGAGGACGGGGAGGGGCGAAGCTGAGCTCATCGGGTAAACATCCTAAATCCCATTGACAAAGTGGAGAAGCAATCCTAGTGTCGCTCTTCCATGACCGACTTGCAAGCCTCCGAGCGCACCCTGAGCTTCGAGACGCGCCAGATCCACGCCGGCACCGAGCCCGACCCGGCGACCGGCGCGCGGGCCGTCCCGATCTACCAGACGACCTCGTTCGTCTTCCGCGACACCGCCCACGCGAAGTCCCTCTTCGACCTCGAGGAGGAGGGCTTCATCTACACCCGCGTCGTCAACCCGACGCAGGACGCGTTCGAGCAGCGGATCGCGTCGCTCGAGGGCGGCGTCGGCGCGCTCGCGCTCTCCAGCGGGCAGGCGGCCGAGACCTTCGCGCTGCTCAACCTCGCAGGCAGCGGCGACCACATCGTCGCGTCCGCGTCGCTCTACGGCGGGACCTACACGCTCCTGCGCTACGCGCTCGCGCGGCTGGGGATCGAGACGACGTTCATCGACGACCCCGACGACCTCGACGCCTGGCGCGCGGCGATCCGCCCCAACACCAAGGCCTTCTACGGCGAGACCGTCGGCAACCCGCGCGGCGACGTGCTCGACCTCGAGGGGCTGGCCGACGTCGCCCACGCCGAGGGCATCCCGCTGGTGGTGGACAACACGCTCGCGACGCCGTACCTGCTGCGCCCGTTCGAGTGGGGCGCCGACGTCGTCGTGCACTCGGCGACGAAGTTCATCGGCGGCCACGGCACCTCGATCGGCGGCGTCATCGTCGACTCGGGCCGCTTCCCGTGGCGCGACAACCCGCGCTTCCCGCACTTCAACGAGCCCGACGAGGCCTACCACGGGCTGCATCCGCTGGAGGCGTTCGAGGAGGCGGTCTACATCTCGCGCGCGCGCGTGAGCCTGCTGCGCTCCTTCGGCTCCTCGATCGCGCCGCAGAACGCCTTCAACTTCCTCCAGGGCCTGGAGACGCTGAGCCTGCGGATGGAGCGCCACGTCGAGAACGCGCAGGCGGTCGCCGAGTGGCTCGAGGCGCGCGACGACGTGTTGTGGGTGTCCTACCCGGGCCTGCCCTCCTCGCGCTGGCACGCGCGCGCCCAGCGGCTGCTGCCGGACGGCGTCGGCGCGGTCCTCGCGTTCGGCATCGACGGCGGGACCGAGCGCGCGCGGCGCTTCATCGACGCGCTCGAGCTTCACAGCCACCTCGCGAACGTCGGCGACGTGCGCAGCCTCGCGATCCACCCCGCGTCCACCACGCACAGCCAGCTCAAGCCCGAGGAGCAGGCGCTCAGCGGCATCACGCCCGAGCTGGTGCGGCTCTCGGTGGGGATCGAGGGCATCGACGACATCCTGGCCGATCTGGCCCAGGCGTTCGCCGCCTCAGCCCTCGGGGGCTGAGGCGGCGGCGGTCCAGCTCGGCGGCTCGGCCGCGAAGGACTCCGCCCGCCAGGCGAGGTGGGGGAGGACGCGGTCGACGAGCGCCTCGGCGTCGTGGAACGTCTCGGGCGTCGCGCCCGCGGCCGCGAGCCGGTCGAGGACGAGCCGGCGGCGGGCGGGCGTCTCGGGCCGCGCGAAGAGCAGGACCGCCGCGAGGCTGTGGCGCGTGAGCTCCCCGACCAGGTCGGCGATGTTGGCCAGCCAGGCGCCCGCGGGCTCGTCGGGCAGGGTGGCGGGCGGGAGCGCGACGAGCCCCCAGCCCTGCGCGTGGAGGCCGAGCAGGAGGCGGTCGGCCTCGCTGCCGGGCTCGGCGTTGACGATCTCGTCGCTGACGATGGCGATCCGCAGCGAGCGCCCGTCGCGGCCCTTCACGCGAGGACCTCCGCCAGCGCGCGCTCGGCGTCGAAGTCCGGCAGGTCGGTGCCGAACCCGCGCGCCCGGATGCCGGGGAGGCCGCGACGCTCGAGCTCCGCGAGCAGGACGGCGACGAAGACGCCGGGGCCCTCGACGAGCTCGCAGTCGTAGTCGCCCGACTTGTCGGGCCGCCCGCCCCAGTCGGCGCCCGACGGGCTCAGCGCGACGCCCATCGTCGGCGAGCCGTCGACGCCGACGATCAGCACCTCGCCGCCGCCGCGGAGGTCGTGCTCGATCGAGGCGACGACGGGACCCGCGAGGCGCTCGGCGTGGCGGTGGAAGCCCGCGGTGTCGTACTGCTCGCGGACGTTCCAGAAGCGCGTGAAGCCGCCGAAGGCCAGCTCGGGGCAGGGCAGCTGGCGCAGCCGGTAGCCGCGCTCGCGCAGCGCGTCGACGAGTGGCGTGTAGGCGCCGGCGCAGACGGCGAGCTCGTCGACCTTGCTGTTCTGGTTGAGCAGGCAGTGGGCGACGTAGGCGAAGCGGTCGGGCATGGGGGTCACCAGGCCTCGGCGGCCGCGGTCGGCCGCGGTTCGCGGCGGTTGAGGAAGACGACGGCCGCGAGGACGAGGAGCGCCGGGCCGAAGAAGGCGAGGAGCAGGCCGGGGCCGACGCCGCCGCCGCCCGCCGGCGCGCGGCGCAGCTCGCCGGCGACGGTGGCCGCGGTGGCGCCCACGCGCAGCGGGACGCGCCAGGCGCCCGCGGCGCCGCGGATGCGCCGGTCGTGCCAGGCGTAGGTGCCGTCGCGGGCGACGGTCTCCCAGCGCGGCGCCGCGGTCGCGCTCGCCGTGGCGGGGAGCGCGGCGGCGGCCGTGGGGCCGCCGTCGCGGTAGAGGCTCGGGGCGTTGACGTTGACCGCGACGGCGCCGGAGGGCGCGAAGCGGACGTAGGGCTCGGCGTCGGCCCCGAGGACCGTCACGGTCTTGGTGGTGTGGTTGGTGACCGAGAGCTGGTCGTCGCCGCCGAGGACCGCGACGCGCAGGCCCGGGACGGCGGGCCGGAGCGCCTCGACGCGCGCGACGTAGCCCGCGCGGCCGAGGTGCGCCGACGCGGTGGCGGGGGCGAGCGCGGTGGCGGTCAGCGCGAGGGCGGCGAGCGCCGCGACGCGGGCGCGCCTCACGCGGGGCCGGGCCCGTCGTGCTCGATGGCGGGACGCTCCTCGTCCGGGCCGGTGAGCCCGTCCTTGAACTCGCGCAGCGAGCGGCCGAGGCCGCGGCCCGCCTCGGGCAGCCGCTTGGGGCCGAGGACGACGAGGGCGATGACGAGGATGACGATGAGCTCTGGGGCGCCGAGGCCGGGCATGGTGCTCTCCTGGGGGTTGGTGTCAGTGGACCCGCACGCGGACGTCGCGGGTGAAGGCGTTGAAGGCGTCGACGCGGAGCGTCAGGGCGAGGCGCCACGTGCCGGCGGCCGGGAGGCGCAGCGGCACGCGGTAGCTGCCGTCGCGGCGGCCGGGGACGGCGGCGCGGACGGTCGCGCCGTGCGGGCCGCGCGCGGTGACGAGCACGCGCTCGAGGTCGTCGAAGGCGACGTCGCCGCCGCGACGCGCGAGCGTGAAGGACAGGGTGTTGCTCCCCGCGCGCGCGGGCGCGAGGCTGCCGCGGAGCGTCGCCTGCTCGAAGGCGACGGCGAGCGCGGCGGGTCCGGGCGGCGCGCCGGCCGGGGGCGCGGAGCCCGCGAGCGCGCCGGTGACGGCGAGGACGGCGAGGAGGCCGAGCGCCTCGACGCGCAGCGTGGAGCGGATCGCCGCGCCCGCGGGCCCGGGCGAGTCGTGCCGGCGCAGCCGGGCGTCGAGCCGCGGGAGGTGCTCCGTGCGGTGCGCGGCGGCGACGCCCGCGAGCGCGACCAGCAACCCCACCTTGATCAGGACGGCGCGGCCGAAGCCCGTGTGGATCAGCGCGTCGGGCGAGCCGACCTCGACGAGCGCCTGGACCGCGCCGGTGGCGGCGATCGCGACGACCGCCGCGAGGGCGACCCGCGAGAAGCGCCGCAGCACCGCGCGCAGCAGGACCGTGCGGTCGACCGGCTCCAACCTGCGCGTCGCCGCGGCGACGGCGACGAGCAGCGCCGCGATCCCGCCGGTCCACGCCGAGGCCGCGAGGACGTGCACGACGCCGGTGGCCGTGAGGAGGACGGGATGCGCGCGCGTCGTGGCGTGGCCCGCGAGGACGGGCACCGCGGCGAGCGCGAGCGCGACCGCCCCGGCCGCGACCGTCACCCGCCGCGTGGTCGCCACGGGCGCCACGGCCAGGCCGGTCGCGCCGAGCTGCGCGGTGCGCAGCACGCCGCGCTCGCGCGCCCGCCGGGGGCGTAGGCCCACGGCGGCGAGCAGGGCGATGGCGAGGAGGAGGGCGGCGCCGGCCGCCGTGGACGTGCCGAAGCGCGTGTCGAGGACGGCGCGGACCGTGGTCGCGTCGAGGGTCGTCGCGCTCGCGGTGAGGACGATGCCCGCCACCGCGCCGAGCGCGCCGGCCGCCGCGGCCGCGGCGACGAGCCGCCGCAGCGCGCGGGCGAACGCCGCGCCCGCCGCGCGCCAGTCCTCGCCGCCGCCCGCGGCCTCCGGCAGCGCGCGGAGCCAGACGAGCGCGAGGAACGCCAGCGCGCCGGCGACGACCGCCAGGCCGCCGTCGCGGACGCCGCGCGCGATCGCCTCGGCGGTGCCGAGCCCCGCCGCGGCGCGGATCTCCGGGCCGCCGCCCCCGAGCCGCGCGGGCGGCGGCACCGCGTCGCGCCCGACCGCGAACCCGTACCCGCCCGGGATCGTGTGGCCGTCGTCGGAGACGACGCGGTAGAGCACCACGTACTGGCCGTCGGGGAGCCCGCGGCGCAGCGCGACCCGCAGCCCGCGGCCGGGCGTCGCGCGGACGGGCCCCGCGTCGTAGCGCCGCCCGCGCGCGTCCTCGACGCGCACCACCGCGAGCGCCGGGTCGACGGCCTCGTCGAAGCGCAGCGACAGTGTGCGCGGCGCCGTCGTCGCCACGCCGCCCGGCTCCGGCGCGCCGCCGGTGAGGCTCGCGTGCGCGGCCGCGCGCGCGGGCAGCGCCAACACCACCAACAACGCCAGGAGGACCGGCCGGCGCATGCCTCACGCCTCGACGGGGATCTCGTCGAAGCCCAGCAGGCTCAGGATCTCGCGGCGCAGCCCGGTCAGCCGCGGGTCGTCGTGCGCGCGCGGGCGGTCGACGTCGACGCGCAGGTCCGCCAGGATCCGCGCCGGCCGCGGGCTCATGACCACGACGCGGTCGGCCAGCACGAGCGCCTCGTCGACGTCGTGGGTGACGAGCAGCGCGGTGAAGCCGCCGAGCTGCCAGAGCCGCAGCAGCTCCCGCTGCATCGAGAGCCGCGTGAGCGCGTCGAGCCGCCCCAGCGGCTCGTCGAGCAGCAGCAGCGACGGCCGGTTGACCAGCGCGCGCGCCAGCGCGGCGCGCTGCGCCATGCCGCCCGAGAGCTGCTGCGGCCGCGCGTCGGCGAAGCCCTCCAGGCCGACGAGCGCGATCGCCTCGTCGATCCGCTCGCGCTCGGCGGCCAGCCGCCCGCGCGCCTGCGGCCCGATCGCCACGTTCTGCCAGACCGTGCGCCACGGGAAGAGCGTGGGGTCCTGGAAGACCAGCGCGCGCTCGGGGTCCGGCGCCGTCACCGGCGCGCCGTCGACCACGACGCTCCCGCGCGCGGGCCGCTCCAGCCCCGCGAGCAGCCGCAGCAGCGTGGACTTGCCGCAGCCCGAGGGGCCGAGGATCGCCACGAGCTCGCCGGGCGCGACCGCCAGCGAGACGTCGTCGAGCACCGGCAGGTGCCCGGCCTTGACCGCGTAGCCGTGGTCGACCGCGGCGACGTCGACGGCGACGCTCACCAGCGCACCAGCTCCTTCTGCCACGAGAGCACCCTGCCGCGCGTGCGGAACAGCAGCGTGATCAGGCTCGAGAACAGGATCACCATCAGCAGGATGGCGGTGTACATCTTGGGGTAGGCGCTCCAGCGCTGCTGCCACTGGATGTACCAGCCGAGGCCGTTCTTGGCCCCGAGCATCTCGGCGATGACCAGCGTGATGAAGGTCATCCCCAACCCCATGAACAACCCGACGAAGACCGAGGGCAGCGCCGCCGGGACCGCGACGCGCCAGACCAGGAACCGCGGGCGCGCCCCGAGCGTCAGCGCCACGTCGTAGTAGGACCGCGAGACGACCGAGACGCCGGAGTAGGTGAGCATCGTCACCGGGAACCACGCCGCCATCGCGACGAGCAGGATGCTCGCGCTCGTGATCGAGGGCAGGACCACGAAGAAGATCGGGACCAGCGCCGCCGGCGGGATCGGGCCGATCGTCCGCAGGATGGGGTGGAGCCAGTAGTTGACGCGCTGCGACCAGCCCATCGCCACGCCCATCAGGAAGCCGAGCGTCGCGCCGATCGAGTAGCCGATCGCGAGCAGCCGCACGGAGTGCCAGGTGCTGTCGGCCAGCAGCGAGCCGTCCTCGTGGAAGGTGCTCACGAACGCCTGCGGCGGCGCCCAGTAGGGCGGCGCGAGCGTCCCCGTCTTCGCCGTGAGCACCTGCCAGCCCGCGACCCAGATCCCGCTGACGACGAGCCACGGCCCGGCCCAGCGGATCCAGGCGCCGGCGGCGCGCACGCGCGTGCCCGCGAGCGTGGCGAGCGCGATCGCGCCCGCCACGCCCGCGGTGACGAGCATCACCGTGCGCGTGTAGCCGAGCAGGACGTTGTGGTTGTGCCACCACTGCGTGATGGCCGCGGCGGCGAGCCACGTCGCGGTGGCGGCCGCGCCCCAGGCGAGATGCCGCGGCGCGGGGCGCGCGCCCGCGCGCGCGCCCGCCGCCGCGGACGCGGACGCGCCCGGCGCGACCGCCCATCCCACCTCGACGTCCTGCTGCTGCGCCATCGCCTTACGCCACGGCCGGCAGCGCGCCGAAGGCCTGCTGCGCGAGCGCCTTCGGGTCGGTGCCGGAGTCCAGGTAGCCCGTGCCCTTGAAGGCGATCGCGCCCTTCTCGAGCTGGTTCTGGAGGTCCTTGGAGCCCGGGTTCCAGACGTACTGCGAGAGCAGCTTGACGAGCAGCGGCTTGGGCGCCGCGACGTACTTGTTGTCGATCTCGATCTGCGCCGCCGCGGGCAGGTTCTTGCCGACCCAGGTGGAGCCGCGGCCCCACGCCCGCACGATCGCCGCCGCGGTGGCCGGGTCCTTCTTGACCAGGTCGCCGTTGAGCGCCGTGACGCAGCAGTACTCGTTGACGTGCTGGGCGTTGAGGTTCGTGTCGAGCTGGATCGCCGAGCCGTCGTCGAGCGGGAAGTACGCGGCCGGGTCCGGCGCCGCCGCGACCTGGCCGACGCCCTTGGACAGCGTCTTGGCGACCTGGTCGAAGGGCACCTGCTTCCAGGTCACGTCCTTCTCGGGGTTGATCCCCGCCTTCGCGAGGTCGACCGAGAAGAACGCCATCGCCGAGCCGTTGATCTCGTCGGTGACGATCGTCTTGCCCTTGACGTCCGAGAGCGTCTTGATGCCCGAGTCCTTGGGCGTCACGAACCGCAGGCAGCCCTCGTGCAGGCCCGAGGTGAGCTTCACGTTGAGGCCCTGCTCGATCGGCTTCAACCACTGGAAGAGGATCCCGGGCCCGCCGGCGACCTTGCCGGTGGAGACCGCGTCGTGCAGCGCGTCGCCGCCGACCTGCTGGAGGCTGATGTTCAACCCCTCGTCCTTGAAGTAGCCGTTGTGGTAGGCGGCGTACAGCGGCGCCTCGCAGGCCGCGCCGCCCCAGGCCAGCGTGATCGGCCGGTTCGAGACGGGCGCGGCCTTGCCGGCGGCGGACCCCGAGGCCTTGGCCGACGACGAGGACTTGTCGTCGCTGCCGCAGGCGGCCAGGAGGCCGCCTCCGACGGTGAGGAGACCGGCGCCGACGGCGCCGCGCTGCAGCAGCTGACGTCGCGACAGCGACGCCTGAGGATCGGTCATTGGCGAGCACCTCCAAGAGCTCATGTGTGCGTGCGGCGGCAATGTACACAAAGTCGATGGGGAAAGCTAGGAAATGCTCTAGCCTTCGGGCATGACCCTCGCGAAGAGCATCAACGGCATCGATCCCGCCGCCGTGGGCGCAGTCACCGCGCGCCTCCGCGCCGACCGAGACGTCCACCCGCGCTTCAGCGCCGGCGTCCGCTGGCTGGGCGGCTACCGCACCGAGGCGCGCGTCGGCCCGCAGGCGGCGCTCGGCGGCGACGAGCCCGTGGAGTACGCGGGCACGGACACCGGCCCGAGTCCCGAGGACCTCCTGCTCGGGGCGGTGGGGCAGTGCCTCATCGTCGGGCTCGCGGGCGCGGCGACCGCGCGCGGCGTCGCCATCCGCGCGCTCTCGGTCGAGGTCGAGGGCGAGGTCAACCTGCCCGCCGCCTATGGCGTGGCCGGCGGCCACCCGGGCTTCCAGGCGATCCGGATCACCGTCCACCTCGACGCCGGCGCCGACCGCCTGGAGCTCGAGGCGCTGGTCGACCACGCGCTCAGCCGCGCGCCGATCCCCAACACGGTCTCCAACCCGGTGCCGGTGACGGCGACCCTGGCGGCGGGCGATTAATACATGGTTACCCGATGGGGTTTATGGTATTTTTCCGCCATGCCCAACGACCCAGACCCCGCATGTCGGCGCTCGCCGTCGACGCCCCGGTCCGCGAGCGCGCGCCGGTAGCGATCCTCGACCGCCACGAGCTCGCCGAGCGCGAGGCGATGATCGAGGCGATCACGCTGCGCCCGCGCCGCGCCGACGTGGCGCTCACGCTCGACGACGGCTCCGCCGCGACTGCGTGCGTGGAGCCCGACGAGGTGGCGTGGCTCGACCTGCGCGTCGGCGACATCGTGTGGGTCTCGCCGCGCCCGGTGCTGCCGCGCTGCGACGCCGAGCCGACGGTCCTGCCGCTCAGCGCCTGAGCCGCGCGTCGTCCTTGGCGGCGAGCGTGGCGATCCGCCTGGGGAGGCGCCGGCCGAGCAGGTCGGCCAGCGTCACCGCCTCCAGCACGCCGCGGACGTTGGCGCGCAGGGCGATCCAGACCTCCTGGAGCGGCTCCGCGATCCCCGGGTAGTCGACGCTCTCGGGCGCCGTCCCGTGGACGTCGGCCAGCGGGCCCTCCATCGCGCGCAGGATGTCGGCGATGGTGATCTCGTCCGCGGGCCGCGCGAGCCGGTGGCCGCCCTCGCGCCCGCGCTGGGTCGTGACGAGGTTGGCGAGCCGCATCTCGTAGAAGATCTTGCGCAGGAAGTAGAGCGGGATGTCCTGCCGCGTCGCGACGACCTCGGCGGGCAGCGGCTCGTCGCCGGCGGTGGCCAGCTCGAGGGCGGCGCGGACGGCGTAGTCGGCCTTGGCGGAGATGCGCACCGGGCGCATTCTGGCCGATCGCGCGGGGTGGGGAGCCGGGTGGCGGTTGCAGGCCCGCGCGCGACCGCGTAGCGTCGCTCAGCATGATGACCAGGAAGCGGAACGCGCTCATCCCGCTCGCGGCGGTGGCGGCCGGGGCCCTCGCCGTGACGGCGGTCGGGCAGGTCAACGTGCCGATGCCGGTGAGGAACACGGTGAAGGTCTCGTCGAACGTCGCCGGGACGCCGGGCCATCCCCGGGGCGTCAAGGTCGAGGTGCGCGCCGTCGCGGCGACGGATGCCTCGTTCCCGATGCCGCGGGCGGTCGACGCCTGGCTCCCGGCGGGCTGGCGCTACAACGGCGCGAAGCATCCCGCGTGCACGGCGGCGCAGCTCGAGCGCGGTGGGCCGGCCGCGTGCCCGGAGGGGTCGGTCATGGGGCGCGCGCCGTCCGGGGGCTTGACGGCGGAGGGCCACCCGCCGCCCCGGGTGACCGTCGTCAACGGCGGCCGGAGCACGGTGTACTTCTCGGTGGTGCTGAGCTCGCCGGCGCGGGTCCGGGCCACCGTCACCGGCACGCTGACCCGCCTGCGCTCGACGTCCTTCTCCTACCGCCTGCACGCCGAGGTGCCCGAGGCGCTCCGGACCGTCGCCGGCGTCCCGGTCACCCTCGAGCGCTTCGTCCTCGAGGCCGGCCGCGGCGACTGGCTCGCCACCACCGGCTGCCCGTCCGACCACCGCTGGCGCTTCCGGCTCGCGACGACCGACGCCACCGGCCAGAAGGCCGAGTCCGACGTCGTGACGGTCTGCCGATAATTCCCACTGATCTTGTGGGGAAGTGCTATGCTCTCCCGCATCGCAGGCCGTACTCCTCCTGTGATTCGGCCGGCATCCTGACTCGTGCCGGCGGTGATGGGGGGCCGGGGCGCGGGACGGGACAGCTCGCGCTCCGGCCTTCACCGCGCTCGAAACGATCGAGTGATCGCCCCCGTGCGGGACGTGGCGGGCGGTAGGTTCGTCCCACCCCACAACGAGAGGACGGACCGACGTGCCGACCCTGCCGAACATCGTGCTGATCCACGGAGCCTGGGCTGACGGCTCCAGCTGGAGCGAGGTCATCCCGCGGCTCCAGGCGGAGGGCTACGACGTGGTCGCCCCGCAGCTGCCGGAGCGCTCGCTGGCCGACGACGTCGCGCGCGTCCGCCAGGTGCTCGCGCGGATCGAGGGACCGGTCCTGCTCGCGGGGCACTCCTACGGCGGCCAGGTGATGACCGCGCTCGGCACCGACACGCCGAACGTCGTCGGGCTCGTCTACATCGCGGCGTTCGGGCTCGACGAGGGCGAGTCGATCGCGGCGCTCGGCGGCGACGGGCCGCCCACGCCGGCGCTCGCGCACCTCGACTTCGACGCGCTCGGGTTCGTCTGGCTGCCGGAGGACGACTTCGTCGGGCACTTCGCGGGCGACATCGACCCGGTGAAGGCGCGCGCGATGTACGCGGTGCAGCAGCCGATCCACTCCTCGACGCTCACCGACGTCATGACGACGCCCGCGTGGAAGTCGCTGCCGACGTGGTTCCTCGTCGCCACCGCCGACGAGGCCATCCCGCCGGACGCCGAGCGGCTGTTCGCCCAGCGCATGGGCGCGACGACGATCGAGGTCGACAGCGGCCACGTCGCGATGGTCTCCCACCCGGAGGAGACGGCGGAGCTGATCCTCCAGGCCGCGAAGGCGACCGCGGGCTGAGGGCTTCGCCATCGCGACGATCTTCAAGGTCGACCCGTTCGGCGAGCACCTGCGCCAGGGCTCGGGCACGGCGTTCCTGGTGCTCGTCGCGTTCCTGGTGTCCTTCCTGGCCATCCGGACGAGCGCGCGGCTGACGCGCAGCGTGTCCTGGTGGCCGGGCGGGGTGCAGGCGGACGGCGTCCACCTGCACCACCTCGTGTGGGGCATCTGCCTGATGCTGCTGTGCGGGTTCCTGGCGTTCGCCGCGCCCGCGGAGGCCCCGTGGTGGCACCTGCTCGCGGTCGGCTTCGGCGTCGGCGCGGGCTTCACGCTCGACGAGTTCGCGTTGTGGGTGCACCTGGAGGACGTCTACTGGACGCGGGAGGGGCGCTCGTCGATCGACGCGGTGGTCTTCGCCGTCGCGTTCGCGGCGCTCGTCGTGCTGGGCACGAAGCCGTTCGGCCTCGACGACCCCGCCTCGGTGTGGGGGACCGCCGGCACCGTCGCGCTGATCCTGGCGTTCGTGCTCGTCGCGGCGGCGAAGGGCCGGGCGCTGCTGGCGGTCGTCGGCGTGTTCCTGCCGCCGTTCGCGATGGTCGGCGCGGTCCGCCTCGCGCGGCCGCGCTCGCCGTGGGCGCGCAGGCTCTACGACGCGGGCCGGCTGCAGCGCTCCGCCCGCCGCTTCGCGCCCGACCGGCCGCTGGAGCGCTGGGCGAGCCGGCTCGGCGATCTCGTGGCGGGCGCGCCGAGCGCCGACGACGAGCCCTGAGCGGGGCTCGACAGCGCTGAGAGAATCCGGGGCGTGATCGCTCGAGCCGCCCTCGCCCTCGCCGTCGCCGCCGTCCTGCTGATCCCCGGCGCCGCGGGCGCGGCCGTCCGGCTCGGCCCGGACATCACGAAGCCGCTGCCCTCCGGCGGCTTCCACCTCGGGGCGACCGGCTGCCAGCAGACGCCGTCGCTCAACCCGTGCGCGTTCCTCAACCTGCGCTCGACGAACCCCGACGTCGTCGTCGCCGCGCCCTTCGACGGCGTCATCACCTCGTGGTCCTTCCGCGCAGGGTGCTGCACCGATCCGCAGACCGTCGCGCACCACCTGACGCTCGGCACGTTCAGGCTCGGCGCCCAGGACGGCGCCTACGGCTACGCCTACGCGGATCCGGACCTCGTCGGGCCGACCTTCGAGCTCCCCGCCGGCAACCAGGTGGTCGCCGACGCGCCGACGACGCTGCCCGCGCGCGTGCCGATCGCGACCGGCGAGCGGGTCGGCGTCAGCGCCGACTGGCCGATCGCCTTCAGCCTCGACGACACGGTCCCCGGCGTCACCTACACCTCGCTGGCCAACGGCTACAACTACGGCTACGCCAACACGGGCGCGGTGCTGGAGATCAGCGCGCAGGTCGAGCCCGACGCCGACCGCGACGGCTACGGCGACGAGACCCAGGACTGCGCCCCCGCCGACGCGGCCACGCACGACGTCGGCTGCGCGCCGGTCGTCGCGGTCCCGGCGCCGCCGCTGCCGCTCCCCGTCTACATCCCGTGCCCGGCGGGCGGCGGCTGCTCGGCGCCCGCCGGCTCCGGCTCCGGCGGCGGCGGCGCGACCACGACGCCGCCCGCGCCGCCCGCGATCGGGCCGATCCCGCCGAGCAGTGACCCCAACAGCGTCTACCTCGCGCTCACCTGCCCGCCGAACGCGACGCAGCACTGCGGCGGCTACCTGATCCTCGTCCCCGGCGGCGCGCACAAGGCCGCCGCCGCGGCCGCGGCGGCGGCGGCGCGCACGCGCTACACGATCACGCCGGGCAAGACGAAGAAGGTCGCGATCCCGCTCACCGCCGCCCTGCGCAGGACGCTGCGCCGGACCGGCCGCGTGACGGTCACGCTGCGCCTGCAGCCCGACGGCGGCGCGCCGGGGAAGGCGTTCACGCGGACGGTGAAGGTCAAGGTCAAGGTGAAGCACAAGCCCGCGAAGCGCTAGGCGGCCCGCTTTCTCCACCGATCCAGTGGAGAAGTGCTATGCTCCTCCCATCGCAGGTCGTACTCCTCCTGTGATGCAGGCCGGCATCCGACCCGTGCCGGTGGAGGTGGGCCGGAGCGTGGGTTGGATGATCACGCTCCGGCGCGCCACCTCCGTGCGCGCTCAGCCGCCCGCGGCCTTCGCGACGTAGGCCGCGACCTGCCGGATCTGCGCGGCGCTGAGCTGGTCCTTGAACGCGGGCATCGCGCCGCCGCCGTCGGTGACCTGCCTGGCGACGGCCGCCGCGGTCGGCTTCAGCGTGTCGAGGTCCGGGCCGACGTGGCCGCTCGCGCCCGCCGCGGCGAGCGTGTGGCAGGACGCGCAGCCGACGGAGGTGAAGAGCGCGTGGCCGGGGTCGGCGGCGGGCCGGGCGGCGGAGGTGGTGGTGCCGGACGTCCCGCCGCCGCAGCCCGCGGCGGCGAGCGCGAGCGCGAGCGCGAGCGCGGTGGCGGCCGCCGCCGCCGCGAGGTGCGCGCGCACGCCCTACGCCGCCCCGCCGCCGCGGCGCGTCGCCAGGGCCGCGAGGCCCGCGACGAGGCCGAGGCCGCCGACGACCAGCGCGATCACCGAGAGCGCGCCGTCCTCCCGCTTGGTGACGACGCTCGCCGCGGGCGCGCGCGCCGCCGCGGCCGGCGCGCCCGCCACGCCCGTGAGGTCCGCGGGCAGCTTCGCGGGCGGCCCCGCGTCCCCGCCGGTCACGTCCAGCGCCGCCGCGCCCGGCGCGGTGACGTCGATCGTCGGCGCGGGCCGGTCGTCGCCCGGCGTCCCGATCCAGCGCACGACGTCGCCGTCGGAGTAGCGCTGCAGCGTCGGGAAGCCGACGACCTGGCCCCGCTTCGCGCTGTCGGGCAGCCCGAGCGCGATCGGGAAGTCGCCGAACTCCCCGGGCTTGATCCTCCCGCCGGAGAAGTCGACCTCGGTGACCTCCGCGGTCACCGTCCCGTCGTCGGTCTCGACCGGCTTGGGGAGCGTCCTCGTCCTCGTCGAGAACGACCAGCCCGCGGGCGGCGCGCCCTCGGCGTCGAGCACGCCCGCGGGGAGCTTCACGCGGATCGCGGTGACGTCGGCGCCGTCCTCCTCGTTCGGGACGCGGAGCTCCGTGGTCACGAACGCGCCCTGCGGGATCGCGTTGGGGTGGAAGCTCACGTGGGCGGCCGCGGCGGACGGGACCGCCAGCGCGGCCGCCCCCGCGAGCGACGCCATCATGATGGTCCTGCGCGACATGGGCCGGTCCTCGGTCGTCATCGGATGCGCACCGTCACCTTGCGCTCGTACTGGTCGAAGTCGGAGACGCGCGCGGTCAGGTCGAGCGTCCACGTGCCGGGCGCGCCGAGGACGGCGGCCGGGATCGTCCAGTGGCCGGGCCCGGTGTCCTGGACCTGGAGGGCCAGCGGCCCGATGCCCTTGGACGGCAGCGTCGCGGTGACCGTCAGCTCCTTCACCTTCCCGTACTGCGCGCCCGACCTGGGGTCCAGCAGGTAGATGTGGATGTCGTTGCTGCCGACCTGCGCGGGGTCGACGTCGAGCGAGAGCTGCGCCGGGCCGACCGTGCTCGTGACCTGCACCGGGCCGCTCGCCACCGTCTTGGCCGGCGCGTAGCCCGCGAGCGCCCCGGTCACCGTCAGCACGACGGCGATCGCGGCGACCTCGGTCCGCAGCGTCCGGCGCAGCAGCAGGCCCGCGGCGCCCGGCGCCGCGCCCTCGGCCGCGAGCGCGCGCAGCCGCGGCACGCTGCGCCGCCGGTTCACCGCGCCGAGCCCGATCAAGGCGAGGATCAACCCGATCTTGACCAGCACCGCGCGGCCGTACGGCGTGTCCCACAGCTCGCGGAACGCGCTGACCTGGATCAGCGCCTGGACGACGCCCGTCGCCACCAGCGCGGCCACGCACCCGAGCGCGACGGGGGAGAAGCGCGCGAGCGCGCCCGCGAGCAGCCGCGTGCGGTCGGCGCCCTCGAGCCGCCGCGTCGCGGCGGGGACGCAGAGCAGCAGCGCGGTCAGCCCGCCGAGCCACGCGGCCATCGCGCTCACGTGGATGACGTTGGCGGGGAGGAACAGCCAGGCGGGGCGCTGGACGCTCGCGTGGCCCGCGAGCGCGGGGAGGAGGACGAGCGCGCCCGCCGGGACCAGCAGCGCCGGCAGCCGCGCGCCGCCCGTGCCCGGCGCGAGCAGCGCGCCGTCGGCGCCGAGAGCGGCGGAGTGCAGGACCGGCGCGCGCCGTGAGCGCGGCGCCAGCACGGCGAGCGCCGCGCCGCCGAGCAGCAGCCACGCGACCGCGCCCGCGGCCCAGATCGTCCCGAAGCGCGTGCCGAGCACGTCGCCGACCACGCTCCCGGTGATCTTCCACAGCGGCACGCCCGCCGACTCCGCGGCCTGCAGCCCGATGCCGAGCACCGCGCTGACCAGGCCGAGGCCTGCGGCGACGAGCAGCCCGAGGCGCAGCCGCGCGACGAACGCGGCGGCCGCGGCCTCCCACTCCCCGGTCCCGCCGCCGACCCGCCGCAGGGCGGGCAGCCAGACCGCGAGCAGGAACGCGAGCAGCCCGGCGCCGATGCCGATCGCGCCGTACTGGACGCCGCGCACGACGTCGAAGCCCCATGCCGTCACGCGGCCGGTCTTCTGGCCCGCGAGCAGCTGGCCGACCGTCGACCCCGCGCCGCTGCGCGCGCCGATCGAGAAGACGAAGCCGCCGGTGACGATGTGCGTGTCGGCGCTGACGACGCGGTAGGTCGCCGTGTAGGTCCCCTTCGCGAGCCCGTCGCGGAGGTGGACGGCGTAGGTCTTGCCGGTGCCGCCCGGGTGGAAGGCCGCGCCGTCGTCGACGCGCTCGCCCCTGGCGTCGAAGACGCGCACGGCGCCGTCGGTCCCGCTGACCGGCTCGTCGAAGGTGAGCGAGATCGCGCCCGGCTCGTGGGCCACGAGCGCCCCGCGCTGCGGCGTGGTGGACTCGAGCTGCGCGTGCGCGAGCGCCGAGGCGGGCGCCAGCGCGCAGGCCATGAGCGCGGCCACGAGGACCGCCGGCGTGCGCGCGCTCACCACGCGTCCTTCCCGCCGCCCGCCGTCGCGAGCGGCGCGCCGGCGTCCTCCTCGACCTCCGGCCCCGCGGCCGCCGCGCGCCGCCGCCGCACCGTCACGACCAGCACGCCGCTGCCGAGCAGGATCACCGCGAACGCGATCCCCGCGCCGACGGGGAACCCGCCGCCCGCCGGGCCGACCCAGAAGAGCGTGCCGGTGATGTCGGACTTCGTCGCGCCCTCGGCGATCGGGATCGTGTAGTCGAAGATCTTGGTCTTCTTGTGGGTGTCGGTCACCTTCGGCGGCCTGCCGGTGCCGATGTAGTGCATGCGGTGGTCGTGCCAGGTGATCGTGGCCGTCTTGTCGACGGTCTTCCACACCACCGGCGCGCCCTTGTGCGCGTGGGCCGGGACGGGCGCGGTGCCGAACTCGTCGTTGTTGAGGTACACGGCCGGCGAGTTGGTGTTCTGCTGGACGGTGCCGTCGGGCAGGATCCGCGAGTAGGGCTCGCCGTCGTAGCCGTAGATCGTCACCGGCTCCTTGGCGCTCGAGCGGAGCTCGTAGAGCGAGTCGTAGCCGATGACCTCCACCTTCACGCCCGGCAGCGGCGTGCTCAGCCCGTGGAAGACCGAGCGGAAGTTCGGGTTGCCGCCGTGGGCGGAGGCGGCGGACGGCGCGAGCAGGAGGGCCAGGGCGGCGAGGGCCATGGTGCTCGCGCGACGCAGGGGGACTGCGGGCATGCGGGTCTGTCCTTGGACGTGGGGCGATGCGTGGCGTGGCCTCGCGCCGGGCGCGAGGGGCGACGCGGCGCGCGCGCGTGGGCGCGCCGCCGGCTCAGCGAGCGGGCAGCGGCGCGGGCGGCCCGCGCTCGGCGAGCCGGAACGCGAGCAGCAGGCCACGGTGGCTCACCGCGCGCGGGGCGCGCTGCGGGAGCCGCATCCGCACCGCGGCGTGGCGTGGGCGCGGGGCCGCGCGGCGCAGGCGGCGCGCGTCGATCGCGTCCTCGCCCACGAAGCGGCCCATCGCCAGCGGCGCGACCAGCAGCGCCAGCGGCGCGAGCCAGAGGAGCAGCTGCGCGTCCAGGCCGAGCCGCAGCGCGCTCGCGCAGACCGCCGCCACGAAGGCGGCGCCCAGCAACGCGCGAGATCCCGGCCGGCCGGACATCGGGAGGACGGTACCGCGAACGCGCCGCCGATGTGGAGCATCGCCGTGCCGGGCGGCATCGGGAGATCGACCTACACCGTTCAGGGACGCAGCGCGAACATGCGTCCAACCTTCTCCCACATGGGGATCCAGGCACGACACTCGCTGCATGACGACGCTCACCTCCCTGGCCGCTCAGCGATGGGTCGCGCGCGGCTCGGTCGTCCGCGAGCTGCCGCTGGTCGCGCTGGCGACGACGCTGGTGGCCGTCGCGCCGGCGCTCGTGACCGCGCGGATCCTGCCGCCCCACGACCTCCTGACCGTCGTCGCCTCGACCGCGCTGGCGGTCCTGCTCTCGGTGGCCGCCACCCGCGTGCTCGCCGCGGCGTGGGCGCGGCTGCCCGGGCAGGTCCTGTTCTCGGACCTCATGCTCTGGAGCTGGCTGCGGCGGCGCTTCAGCGAGGGGCGGCTGCGCGCCGCCCGGCGCCGCGTCGCCGCCCAGGAGCGCGTCGGCGCGCCGACGACGCTCGCCCAGCTCACGCGCATGGGGCGGATGCTCGAGTCGAGCGACACCTACACCTACGGCCACAGCCGGCGGGTGGCCCGCTACGCGCAGATCATCGCGCGCGGCCTGCGGCTGGACCCGGAGGAGGTGGAGCGGATCCGCCAGGCCGCGCTGGTCCACGACATCGGCAAGCTCCGCACCCCGCGCGAGATCATCACCAAGCCCGGGCGCCTGACCGAGGCGGAGTTCGCCGTCATCCGGCGCCATCCGGCCGACGGCGCCGACATGCTGGGCGACCTCGACGACCGCGGCCTCGTCGCGATGGTCCGCCACCACCACGAGCGCGTCGACGGCACCGGCTACCCGGACGGCCTCGCCCGCGACGCGATCCCGCTCGGCGCGCGGATCATCTCGGTGGCCGACACCTTCGACGCGCTGACCTCGACGCGCACCTACCGGCGCGGCGCCCCGCACAAGAAGGCGCTCGGGATCCTCGCCGCGGAGGCCGGCACGCAGCTCGACGGCCCGGCCGTCGCGGCCTTCCTGCGCGGCTACACCGGCGGGCGTCCGTCGGCGCTCGCCGCCGCCACGGCCGTCACGGCCGAGCGGCTCGTCACCTCGCTCGGCGCGGCGTCCGCCGGCGTGGCCGGCGGCGCGGTCGCGCTGACGCACACGCTGCCGGTCCTGACCGCCGCGACGCTCGGCGCGGCCACCGCGTCCGCGCCCGCCGCCACGCCGCCCCGGGAGACGGCCGCGGTGAGCGCGGTCCGGCGCGCGGCCCCCGTCCGCGCCGCGCGACCCGTCGCGGCCCGCGCGACGCCGCGCCCGTCGAGCGCGCCGCGGCGCGCGACGTCGGGCGCGCGCACGCCCACGACCGCCGGCGGTGGCGGCGCGGGCGCGGGCGCGGGCGGCACGACGAAGGCGTCCGACGACGCGGCCGGCGACACCGCGACGAGCCGCTCCAGGAGCACCAC
>Ga0247768_1000021_pt1 | contig 141047 bp, 246 predicted proteins | sample UWRJL016104C6_FD_179944 | JGI IMG/M metagenome (GOLD analysis project Ga0247768, IMG submission 179944) | Plant litter microbial communities from Arlington Agricultural Research Station in Wisconsin, United States - UWRJ-L016-104C-6 | ecosystem: Environmental > Terrestrial > Plant litter >... | reverse complement strand
TGGGCCTCGCGGTGTCGATGAGTCGCAAAACTTTGCTGCGCTGCTTTGGCCAGGCCGGCCTTCGAGCAGAACAGGCTCGTGCGCCCGCTCAGCGGGCCGCTGCCGGCCTAACGCCCCTCGGCGCGGGAACTGGCCTACGGAGGCCTGGTTTTGGCTCTCAGGGGCCTATCTGGAGGGCCGTCTGGCGTCCACATACTGGTATACGCTGCTCGAATCGGGCACTACCGCGGTGCCCGCATCCAGATGGGGCGCCCATGGCCATGCTCGCCCGCCCGTCGCTGATCGCCAGCCGGCGGCCGTACCACTGCCTGATCCCGGAGTGCCGGCGCGGCGTGTGGGTGGCGTACCCCGCGACGAGCGCAGACCTGCGCGAGTACTTCGCCGGCACCGCCTGGACGTATATGCGGCAGGTCCCGACCACGCTGGGGCTGGGGTGGGGGTGGGTGTGCGACCCGGCCCGGCACGGGCTGGAGGTGGAAACGACCGATGGGTGAGTCGAGCCGGCCTGGAGTGGCCCTTGCCGGCGATCTCCACCAGGTGGTTTGGCATATTCCATGTCTCGCTTCTGCGCTACGGTGCTTGGAGGTGCGGCCGTCCGGTCGCCAGAACGAGGAGGAAGCATGACCGCCACCAAGACCCCGACGCGCGAGCTGCTCGACCGGCTCTGGATCGACCTGGCCGAGCAGCCCTACCTGGACCTGAGCAAGGGCAAGACCCTGCGGGCCGTGCATCACGAGGTCGCCTTCGTGCTGGCCGGCCCCGGCGTCGAACTGTCGGCCGCGCTCGACGAGGCTCGGATGTTCCAGAACACCCAGGACGTCCCGGTCCTGCTGATCCTGGTCGACGACGACGACCTGCAGATGATCGACGCCGCCTCCGGCTGGGACGGGACGTCGCCGTGGGCGCACCCGGTTCCGGTGCGCGATCTCGACATGAACGGCATCGGGGCGATCCGGCTGAACACGGTCGACGGGACCAACAGCCCCTGCGAGCACGGGTATATGGCCAGGTACACGACGGTGGCCCGGGTGATCCACAAGGACGACCTGTTCATGATCGTCGACCGCAACGACGACAGGCTGCTGCTGGTCTACCGGGCGCTGGCCGACTACGACCGGCGCAGGAACCGGGTGCTGTTCGAGCGGACCACGCCGGGAGTGGAGCAGCCCGCCAAGCAGTACATGGAGCTGCCGCCGAACCTGCTGGTCTACATCTCCTGGCAGGAGATCGAGAACGCCACACCGCTGTCGGCCTACGAGGCGCGGGAGATCCTCGCTGAGGGCTGACGTAGCCTGAACACGAAGAAGCCCGGACCGTGTGGAGAGGTCCGGGCTTCTTCGTGTTCAGGCTAGCGCTGGTGCTCGACCAGCTGGACCAGGTCTTCATGGATCCAGAGGTTGGAGAGCAGGCCGCCGTTGACCGGCTGGTCGACGCGCTGGTTGAAGCCCAGCAGGTCGGTGAACCGGCCGCCGGCCTCGGGCACGATGAGCGCGGCGGTGGCCATGTCCCACGGCCCGGATCGGCCGAACATCAACCCATCGAGGCGACCCATCGCGACGTCCATGGCCGACCGGATGACGGACCCGTATTCGAGCGGAGTGACTCCGGCCCCGTCGACCAGGCTGACGACGTCGGGCCAGAGGAACATGTTGCCGGCCGGCCGCGCCGGCTCCCAGCCGGCCTGCCTGATGATCTGGGTGTGGTCGGAGACCCGGAGCCTGGTCGTGCCGTTCAGCCAGGCGCCGCCGCCCAGCGTGGCGTACCAGCTGCGTCCGGTCCGCGGGTCGCGCACGACGGAGACCTCGGGCTGGCCGTCGATCACGAGGGCCATGCTGAAGACGTAGCCGGGGTCGCCGTTGACGAGCAGCTCGGTCCCGTCGATCGGGTCGACGACCCAGATCCGGGAACCGTCGGGCCTGTAGCCAGTGACGTTCTCCTCGCCCAGCACCTCCTCGCCGCGGCGGTCGCGCTTCACGGCGGCGTGGACCATGCGCTCGATCGCGCGGTCGACGTCGGAGACCGGGGTTCCGTCGGGCTTCATCTCGGAGCGCACGTTGCCGGCGTGGAACAGGATGATCGAGTCGGCCGCGTCGGCGACGCGCAGCGCGAAGTGCAGTGCGTCGGTCTTGGCGTCCTCGCTGAGCTGGCCCATGGGGGGTCCTTTCTCGGGAAGTCAGCACAGGGTATCAGGGTCTTTACCACATGGGTTTTGATCACGCTAGTCACATGTCAGACCGGCCCGGTACGCTGCGAGTTCGAGGCGCAGCCGGCGCCCGGAAGGAGAGTCATGAGCGAAGCCCTGAAGGCCCAGAAGTCCGAGCCGAGTGCCGCGAAGCCCGGCAAGCCCATCACGCACGTGCTGATGACGGTCGACGACAGCGCGAGCATGCACGGCCTGGCGCAGGCCACCATCAGCGGGTTCAACGAGTACATCGACAGCCTGCGCAAGGACAAGGGGTCCAAGTACCGGGTGACCACGGCCATCTTCGGGACCGAGTACCACCTGCTGTCGAACGCCTCGAAGCTGTCGGCGATGCCGCGGCTGGACAACCGGAACTACCACGCCAAGCAGGGCGGGACCGCGCTGCTGGACGCGGTCGGCCGAATGATCGTGGACTTCGAGCGAGAGACCGAACTCGGGCCGGAGGACAAGGTTCTGCTGGTGGTGCAGACCGACGGCCAGGAGAACTCCTCGCACCGGTTCACCACGGAGCAGATCAGCAAGATGATCGAGGAGCGTGAGGGCACCGGCCGGTGGCAGGCCGTGTTCCTGGGGGCCGGCCCGTCGGCGTGGCAGCAGGGGCGGTCGCTCGGATTCCGGGACCACAACGTCATCCAGACGGCGAACACGGCCGCCGGGACGCGGTCCAGCTACGCCGGCATGACGGCGTCGACCCGGTCCTACTCGAAGGGCGCCACCCCGGAGGCGGTCGCCGCGGCGCTGCGTACCGAGGTGGAGAAGGGTGCCTGACGTGCCGGGTTCTGAAGACGACCTCCTGCCCACGGTCGATGAGGTGTTCACGAAGGCCCGGTTCGAGCGCCGGCAGCGGGTGATCGAAGCGATTACCGAGTTCTCGTGGAGCAACTACGGCCTGGACGAGGTCGAGCAGGCCGCCGAGGCCGGGCGAGAAGACCCCAGCTGCATGGCGTGGGCTGAGGATCTGGCGGACGAGGTGCTCGGGGTGCTGAAGGCGCCGCCGGTCATCCGGACCTGATCTGACCTGGATAAACGAAGGCCCCGCACCGTCTGGTGCGGGGCCTTCGTCATGGAGCAGCGTAAAACAAATCCTCGGGCCTACAGCGACATCGATTACTGGATGTGGACCCGGACCAGTTCACCGTCGAGGTTCCGGACTCACTGTTTGAACCTGATCGACGGGATCCCGTCGGTGTCCTCGAAGACCTCGAACTGGGTGCCGAAGCGATCCCGCCAGTCCCGGATGGCCAGGTCCAGAACATGCACGGGGTTCGTGCCGGCGGCGATCTGGCCGAGCGCCTCGAACTCGCCCTCATCATAGAGATCCCAGCCGACCACGGTATAGCCGGCGACGAGCCTGCGCTCCAGCTGGTAGATCGGCTCTTCGGCGCCGGCGTCCTGCAGCGAGCGCAGCAGCCGGTCGAACTCGTCCAGCCGGTTGCGGGTCTCGATCGGCGGCGCGGCCGGCTCGCCTCCGGTGCGCCAGTGCCGCACGCGGCTGATCGGAAGCTTGGTCACGCGGGCGATATGGGCCAGGCTCATGCCCCACTTCACCAGCATGTGGTCGAGCCCTGCGTCATAGGTCATGGCGACAGCGTAAGCCATCACGACCGACTTCTGCGGAGCGACGCGCGGATCTCTTGGCCAGCAGCTCAGCACGCTACGGTAGGTAATTACCCTCCTCAATGGAGTAGCTAATCGAGAGGACCAGCATGCTCACCACCGTCTCGCACTCGTACGACCGCACGCCGCCTGTCTACGCCCCGGGCGAGGAGATCACGCTGACCGTCACGATCGTGCCCAGAGACCCCGATGAGGTGCGCGGCATGATCCGTACGACGACCGTGGTCTTCATGCCCGACGGCACCACCTCGGATCCGGTGGTCACCGAATCCGAGTACGTGGTCGACGCGCCGGCCGACCGCGTCGTGACCGGTGCGCCCGAGGACAGCGCGGGCCGGGTCTGGACCATGCTCAGCGTCAACCAGGACAACACCGAGTACATCTGGAAGACGGTCGCCTGATGGCAACCGTCACCACGATCACCGATGTCGGGGTCGGGCAAGACGAGGTTCTGCAGCGCAGCCAATACGCCGTCACGGAACGCGTCCGCGGCGGCATCTACGTGGCCAGCAACGGCGACTGGCGAACGGACTTCGCCAACGTCAACATGCGCTCCTTCACCGGCTACCACTCGCTGGCCGAGACCGGGCCGGCCATCTACCCCGGGCAGACCTGGCGCTCCCAGCTCGTCGCCGCCGGCCTGCTCTACAACCTGGTCGTCGAGCTGAAGGTCTACGGCGCGCCGGCGTCCGCGCAGAACTTCACCGTCGAGGGCAAGAGCTACTCGGTGCCGGCGCCGAACGGCACGATCCAGCGGCGCGCGAACACCACGTACCCGGTGGCGTACTCGTACGACCAGGTGACCAAGGGTGCGATCGACGGCCTGCTGCACCGGCTGCTCGTGGAGCTGCGCAAGGTCCCGGTGACCGGCTGGGTGAACATCCAGTTCGCCAGCGAGGTCGACACCGACAACGAGTTCGGCACCTCCGCCGGGTCCGCCGTGTTCGACCGGATCACCTCCGACGCCAAGGCCGCCGCCGCCTACTCGTACATGATCGGCTGGCTGAAGAACCCGCCGGTCGGCATCGCGCGCCTGGGCCGCGGCGTCACATTCTCCACGGGATGGGCCGGCGCCTGGTCCGGCTTCGATTCCTTCAAGCGCCTGCACGGCGAGAGCATGCCGACCGACGTGATGCAGTGGAACGTCTACAACCGGTCCGGCAACCTCGCGCCGTACGACCGGCTGTCGGAGATGATCACCAGCTATCGCCTGCTCGGCCCGAACGCCCGCAAGAAGCCGATCATCATCGCCGAGTGGGGCACCAACAAGGACCACGTGAACGGTCAGGCGCCCTACATCCGGGCCTGGCCGGCGGCCGTGCAACGCATCAACGCTGAGCAGCTGCTCAGGGGTGAAGGCCAGATCGTGGCGACGAACTACTTCAGCTCGAACACTCCGCAGTGGGGGACCCTGGACCCGAAGGCAGCCGGGATCGAAGCCCTGCGAGTGGCGTTCGGGACGGCGCCGTTCCGGTAGCCAACGGACACGAAAAAGCCCCAGCTGGATCCGCAAACGGCTGGGGCTTCTTCGTATCTGGCCGGTGACACGGCCTGGCTGGTGAGACAGCCTGGTATGGAAGTCGCTAACGGAGTTCCGGGGTCAGCGGCTCGCCGGCTGTCGCTCGGTCCATCTCGCCGAAGATCACGTCGATGACGATGAACGGGACGGCGGTCAGCGCCAGGCTCAGCGAACTCAGCCGCAGCAGGTTGCCGAGGATCATGCTCCGGCCCTGCTCGGCGGTGGTGTCGGCCTCGGCCCAGTCGAGCCGCTCGGCGGCACCGAGCAGGGTGTCGGCGGTGGCGGCGATGAAGGTCCGGGGCGTCATGCCGAAGAACGTACCACACCCCGACAGCGATCTCCGCCATCGCCTCATCGGTGATGGCATTTGCCAGTCGCCAGCGAAGCTTGCGACAAGAGGTCTTTAGTTACTAGCTCTGCTAGTAACTTCTTACTTCTGCTATCGATTTGCCATGCGTTTGCTATCCGTTTGCCATAACACTTGCCATAGCATTTGCCATGGCATTTGCCATCAGTTTTGCCATGTTTTGCTATACGGCCTGTGAGTGGAACACCAGGTCAGGGGCACTTTGATGGCACTTGCTATCGCGCGGCTTCCTGAACGCACGTTCAGGTGAACGAGCGTTCAGTGATCATGTATTCAACCGAATGGCAAACTACGTAAAACCGGGTTTGCTATGTGTTTTGCCATAGCATTTGCCATGGCATTTGCTATGACATCGATCTGGATCTATCTGGGCAAGCAGGTCGGAGTTGATCTCCTTGATGCATAGAACGCAGGTCAGCCCACGTTTTGGCGCTGCCGATGGTCACACCCAATGATGGCAATTGCTATGCGTGTGTGGGGCCAGGGTCGCAAGATCATGTCTGCTGCGCGGGCCTCGGGCTTGGACCCTGGGTCGCAAGGGGGTCGCAAGGGGGTCACAACCCAGATGACCTGCAAATGTATTACAAGATCACTGGGTCGCAAGATCAAATGCGTATAGCAAATCTATGGCAAACCAAGTTTGCTATAGGGGGTCGCAAGGTGGCCGCATACTACGCAGATTGGACATTGTCTCAAACCTTAGGATTTTCAGGCGTTTCAGCGGGGTCGCAAGGCTCGCGGTACGTTCGACCCACCCGAATTTGCGAGAGGCCTTCCCATGTCTGCTGTTCGTGCTCGCTATCTCCGACGCGTCGCTGTGGTCGTTGTCCTGTCCCTGCTGACACTGCCGGCCGCCCAGGTCGCTGCCAACGCCCACTCCGCGCCGCCCACTGCCCCTGGCCCTCAGGCGCCCATCGTGACGGGCCGCTGAGCAGGGCAACCTTGTACCGTTCGACTCTCCCCATGTGGTATGCGATGCTGTACGCTGAACCCACAGGAAGGGAGCAAATATGCGTATCACCAGCGAGGTGGACGGCCTCCGGGTCGAGGACGCCAAAGCACACGACGAGGTGTTCGTGATGATCGGCGACCCGGGCTCCGGTCGACCGCTGATCAAGCTGTCGGTGACCAAGGACGGGAACGGGATCATCGAGTACGACGAGGAGGATCTGGCGGACGGGATCCGGATGCTCAGCCGGATGCTCAGCCGCACAGCGCTGCAGGCGGGCGCGCACGAGGCGGACATCAGTGGCTGAGACGATCAGCGTCTGGGTTGTCGACCAGACCGACGACCGGACTGTCTACGAGGCGGTCGGTGGTGCGCTCTACCTGAGCCAGGGGCTGTCCAAGAGCCCTTCGGCTGTGGCATGGGGGCCGGCCGGGGACGGATCCAGGGAATGGTTCCTGCGCTACGGCGACACGAACGCCATCCGCGTGGTGGACCGCCGGGCCGCCATCGATCACATGCTCGGCCGCGAGACCAAGGAGCCCACCCATGAGTGAGACCTGGCGGATGTTCGCCCAGCGCCGGCATGCCAGCGCCGAGGGCAGAGAGTTCTTCCACTTCGGCCCCCGCGGCTGGGCTGCGCTCGGTGATGGTGCCGGCGTCGCCGAGATCGACGTCGTCGAGGACGAGCACGGCTCGTACTGGGGCTGGCTCGACAACGGTGGCCAGCGGCCGGTCTACATCAGCGGCACCTTCGCCGCGCTGGAGCAGGCCTACCGGGCCGGTGTGCCGGCCGATGACATCTCCAATGACGAGACCGAGGGCCGCGGCCGTATCGTCCGTCTCCGCGTCGATGAGGTAGGCGCGGTCGTACGATGATCACCTTTCTCGACGACTACTTCGACGGCAGGGCACTGGCCGGCGACATCGACGACTGGATCGATCGCTGGCACGACGACCGGGCCTCTGGTCTGCAGCTGCACGAATACCTCGGATTGACCTGGCCGGAGTTCTCCGAATGGGTCGAGCGGAGGGCTCTGCCGACGCCGGAGCACCGCGCAGCCGTCAGGGGCTACGTCAGGCTGAACGGCGGCGAGCTGATGTGGGCGCACGGGGCAGCGGTCTGCGTGCGCCCCTGCGCCATCCACTGGCCGACCCAGCACCACATGCTGGGCTGGCCGCAGCACTGGCGCGCCGACCGCGGCGTGATCGAGCGGTACTGCCCGCACGGCATCGGCCACGTGGATCCCGACGACAAGGACCCGTTCAAGGACCACGGCTGCGACACCTGCTGCTCCGGCGCGGAAGCCGCCGCTATCGTCCTGGACGCAGACGCGAAGACGGAGGTTCCGTGATGCCGATCGACTGGATCGTGGCCTGCGCCGGCTACGGGCTCGGCTGGCTGTGGACCGCGCGCAGTGCCGCGCTGTACCTGATCGACCAGGAAGCCCAGCGTGAGCTGTCCGTTCGGGAAAGCTGGGAGCAGCGCTTCAAGAAGCCCCACGAGAACCACGGTCAGCCTCTGGTCTCCTCCGAGAACCGGGGGATGGACATCGTTCTCGGCGCCGTGATCGGGATGGTGTGGCCGGTCGCCCTCGTCGTCGGCGTCTTCATGCGCGGCCTGACGTCTCCCACGGAGGCGCGCGAGCTGGACCGCAAGAAGGCCGAGGCCTTCGACCGACGGACTGCAGAGATCGAGCAGATCGCCGAGGAGAACGGCCTGCCGATGCCCAAGGTGCGTCCCGACAGTTACCACTGGAAGATCGGCGGCTGACGATGACCCACGGATTCACTACCGGCGACGTCATCCACGGCTTCGCAGCCGGCTCGTTCGGGCGGGACTCGTACGCGTGTCGCCGCGTCGAGGCAGTCGGCGCCGACTGGGTACTCACCCGGAGCGGAACCTTCAGGACCGTCGAGATGGTCTCCGGCGACCGGATCCCCACCTGGGAGCAGGCCAACAACCTGGACTACTGCCACCCCGACTGCGAAGGCCCGCGCGCCGCCGCGCTCGCCAGCCTGGCCTCCTCCCCGCTGACGATGGCGGTCGCCGAGGCCAGCATCTACGGCAAGGCGCTGGCGGTCATATCCGAGCTGCTCGACCAGTACCGCGGCGCGAAGGCGCTCAGGGAAGGCGTGGGCAATGCGGTACTGGCGGCGCGCCAGCAGGTCGACGAGCTGAGCCAGCGTGCCTAAGCCCAAGCAGCTCCCCTGGTCGCTGTACGTGGACAGGCAGCTCTCGGAGTTCTCCCAGTTGCGGCCGGGCTGGGATTCGTACGGCGCCAGGCCGATCAGCAGCGCCGCGATCGAAGCGGCGCGCCGGTTCCTGACCTGCCTGGCGCTGATCGTCCCCGCGGTGCCCAGGCTGCCGCAGCCGCGCATCGTCCCGTTGGTCACCGGCGGCGTGCAACTGGAATGGGACACTACAGACGGCGGCTGGACAGAGATCGAGTTCCATCCGGACGGCTCGGTCCAGATCGACGCGGAGGATCTCGTGGGCAACGAGTGGGACGTCGAACTGCCAGCCCTCCCGCGCCCGGCGGAGGCCGGCCCCGGGAAGACGGAAGACACCAGCGCGGAGCCGGCTGTGATGTTTCAGTGCTGCGGCCGACTGCCGGGCGGCTTCTGCCGGCCCTCCTACAAATGCGGGCTGGTGAAGTGACTGTCATCGATGGCCCCGCGGTGATGGACTGCGAGAACGAGTGCCAGGTGCCGGCCCGCGTCCGGCTCGTCTGGGTTCCGCCGCCGCGGCATGCCTGGGATGACGTCTTGCACTGCCCCTACGCCAACTGCGACCGCGCCTTCCTGGTGGTCCCAGCCCCGCAGGAGGAGGAGCGACCATGAGCATCGCGTCCTGGCTGAACCGGCTCACCCGGTCCGGCAACGCCCCGTTCGTCCAGCCGGGCGAATCCGCGCTCCCGCGGCACTACTCCCCGCACCCCTTTGGAGACATGTGTGAGCACGGCGTGCAGTTCCTGAACCAATGCGACCAGTGCGAGGGCGGGTGGCAGCCCTGCCCTCAGGAAAAGGAGTGATCCGGTGACCGTCTACGTTGACGACTTCCGCGCCAAGGCGCGTGTCGGGGGAATCACCGCACGCTGGTCGCACCTGACCGCCACCAGCGTCGAGGAGCTGCACCAGTTCGCCGAGCAGATCGGGATGCGACGCAGCTGGTTTCAGGGGCACTGCAAGTACGGCCCCTGCCCGAGCATCGACGGCGTCTGCGCGCACTTCCACTACGACGTGGTCGATGCCCGTCGCACGGCCGCCATCGCCGCCGGCGCTGTCGCGATTCCGCTCCGTGACATGGGCCAGCTGGTATCCGCGCGCCGGCCGTACTTCCGCGGCGAAACCGCGTGACGCTTTCGGAGCGGGATCTCGCCTTTCTGGCCTTCGAGCACCGCGAGTGGAGGCTGCGCGGCGAGAAGGACTCCGCTATGCGCGACGAGTTCGGGCTCACGCCGACCCGCTACTACGGCTTGCTGAACAGGCTGATCGACCGGCCCGAGGCGGAAGCCGCCGAGCCCGTCCTGGTTCATCGTCTGCGCCGCCTGCGCGCCGATGCGATCCGCCGGAAAAATGTCGGGCACTAATGGTATGCTGTCCCACATGAGCATGACAGCGCATCCGCCTTAGTAGGGCCACACCGCGTGGTCCTCTAAGGAGGACGAGATGTCTCGCACCGACAAAGACCTGCCGTTCTGGGTGCTGTCTGAATACTGGGAACCCGACCACCGCGCCTGCGAGTACGCGAGGTTGCAGACCGGGCGCCGGAAGTGCGACCTGCCGACCGACCCCGTACGGACCCGGCCCGTCAACACGACCTGGCGGACTCGCACCGAGGGCTGCACCTGGCGCCCGACCTGGGATCACTACTACCGGGCCTACGGCCCGATCGGCGTTCCACCCTGGTACGTGCGCCTGGAGTTCACTGGCCCCGAGCGCGCCCGCGTGCGCGACGAATGCCGCGAGGCCCTCAAGGAGTTCAACGCCAACGGCGAGGTGGACACGATCCCGGCAACGACCCAGCACCGCCACATGGCGCGCTGGAGCTACTGGTGAGCGAGGAGGTGGACGCGATGGGCGACAGGCGTTAGCCCGGCAGGAGTCCTGCCGGCGGCCGAAGGGAAGGTCGTTATATGTCCCGCACCGACATTCATCGCCCCGCGTGGGTCCAGGCACAGGACCCGCTGACCAAGAACAACTGGAAGGCCTTCCACCATCACCCGACTCGCGACAGCGCTGGGCGGCCGACCTGCGATCTGGATCGCTTCCTGGCCGCCTTTTACGCCGGCGACTGGGCTCGGACTCGGTGCTACGTCCAGTGGTGGGGAGGCCCGAACATCTGCGGCTGCTCGATGTGCACCGGCCAGCCCAGCCGCCGGCAGGCGCGCCGGCGCGCCCGACTGGCCGCCCGGCGTGCCTGCCAGATCGCGGCCGGCGAGTATGCGGCAGGCCAGCTCGACGAAGACGGCCCGTGGATCCCCCGGGCCGAGGCCTACTGAGAAAAGGAGATGGCATGGCCGAATGGCCCAGAGTCTTGGAGTTCGCCGGCGTGTGGGTGCGCTCGAACTCCTTCTCGATCGAAAGACGAGACGAGATCGTCCGACGTATCAAGGACAGCGACTGGTATCGCGAGTCGGCTGAAGCTGGCGACCTGGACGAGCTGGTGCTCGTCACGGAGGATCTGGCCGCGGCCGAGTCCTACGAAGAGTTCGTGGAGTACCTGCCGTTGTTCTACGACCTGGCCGACCGTGACCGGGTCTGGATCTCGACGCTGGGGGTCGTGACCGCATGATGGACAAAACCGTGATCACCACGTCCGGCTACCGCTGCCAGGGCTGCGGCGAGGTGCTGTTCTGGATCGACCGGGGGGCCGGTGCCGTCCTGTCGCACAAGGACGCTTCGCCGGCCCCGGCGGATCGCGTCGAGACCATCGGCGAGCCGAACGGCCTGACGATCGGAATGCTCCGGGAGATGCTCGCCGAGATCCCGCCGGAGATGGACTCCTACCTGGTCACCACGGCCAGCGACCCTGAGGGCAATGACTTCCACGTCGCCACGGAGGTCAGCGTGGGCTGGTATCGCGGCGAGGACGAGCGCATCTTCCGCGGCTCTCGGCCGAGCATGACCGCGTCGTCCTGGGCTGCCGCGATGGAGGTGGCGACCTCCGAGTACCTCCTCGACGAGGAGGCCTACCTGCTGGAGAACCCGGAACCGTGCGTTCTGGACGACCGGGACCTGCGCGCATTCTGCCTGTGGTCGTAACCATGGCCGACAAGAAGATCACCCTGTTGAAGGCTCCGTACGACAGCGACGGCAATCTCGCCCACTACGCCGGCGACGGGTACATGATCCGCTGGCGTGACAACGAGCCGTTCCACGCCACGCTCAGCATCGACGGTGCACGCTCCGGCAGGTCGGCGAAGTACGTCATCCTGTCGTCCCCGCAGGGCGGCCCGGACACCCCGATGTTTCCGATGTTCGTCACTGAGCTGATCGAGACGATGCGCCTGTGCCCTCTGATCCGGCACGGGATCATCGATGGCCGGTGGATCGTTTGCAAGCGCGGCCGGAACTACGGCCTGCGCTACTGGCCGGAGGCCTGACGGCTGCGCTACCCAACGCCCCGTGGATCTTCGTGATCCACGGGGCGTTTCGTCTGTCAAGAAGCTATGGTAGCCTCCTGGTATGACACGCAAACGAAAAATACCCACCGCAGATATGACGCTGTCCCCCCAGCAGAACACCGCGCTGTGGCTGCTCGCCTGCGGCAATCCGATCGTCGGCGTGGCCGAACTGATGGGGATCAAGCCGAACACCGTCAAGGAGCACCTGAACCGGGCCTACCGCTCGCTCGGCGCCCGCAACGGCCTGCACGCCGTTCACATCGCCTACCAGTACGGCCTCTTCAACCCGCCGGGAATGAACGACCTGCGGGACTACGTCGACAAAATCCAGGCCGCCGCCATGAAGCTCGGCATCATGTCCAGCGTCGGCAGCGGCGGGCTCGCCGAAGCCCTCGGCGAACTCGCACGCGACCTCAACCTGGCCCTCGCGGCGATCGGCGAGACCACCGCCGAGAGTCCGCGGCAGGGCATGGCCCGCGCGCTGGAGCAGCACGGCGTCCTGAACGTCAACCCGCTGTTCCTGGGCGTCACGTACGAGGGCCACCCGGAGATCAGCTACGCGCTCGAAGACTGGGACTGGGCGGACGCCGAGGTGCACGAGAAGGTCCTGGCCGCGGTGGTCAAGGACATGCTGGGCATCGGTGGGCTGCAGTACGAGCAGGCCCTCAACGACAACCCCGTGCAGCTGATGCGCGCCTTCTGGGCGGCGCACGAGGTGTGGTCGTGACGCTGATGGATCTCTTCGAGATAGCCCTCGTCGGCGCCACGGTAGTCGGCGTGCTGTTCCTGCTCACGAAGTGGATCGGCCTCGGAATGTGCTACGAGTGCGGCCGGCACACCGCGCCGTGGAACGCCTACTGCTGGACGCACTCCCCGTTCAACCCTGACAACGAGGATGGAGGGCCTAGTGCCTAAGCAGTTCGCCACGGTTGGCAATCAGCGGTACCGCCTGAACGGCGCCGCCATCATGGCCTTCCAGCACCAGCTCGACGCCACGCTGCTGTCGCACCCGGATCACGCCGACATGCACAGCTGGAACCTCAGCAAGCGCGACGAGTTCCTCCGTGCGCTGCCGCCGCGGACCCGCTGGCTGATCATCGAGGCCTGCGCCGAGCTGATCAAGGAAGCTGCGATCGTGCAGGAGAGCCGATGACCGACAGCTTCGTTCACCTGCACTCGCACACCGAGTACTCGATGCTCGACGGCCACGCCCGGCACGCCGACCTGGCCGAAGAGACAGTCCGGCTGGGGATGCCGGCGGTCGCCATCACCGACCACGGGCACATGCTCGGCGCCCACCAGTTCCACGAGGAAGTGACCAAGGCCGGCGCTAAGCCGATCATAGGCGTGGAGGCCTACGTGGCCCCCGAAAGCCGGTTTCACAAGAAGCCCATCTTCTGGGGGCCGAACGGCCAGCGCGCCCAGCGCGACGCTGACGGCGAGTCCGGCGACGTCTCCGGCGGCGGAGCGTACACGCACCTGACCCTGCTCGCGCGCAACCCGACCGGCCTGCGGCAGCTGTTCGAGCTGACGACGCGCGCATCGTTCGAGGGCCAGTACCCGAAGCCCAAAGGCCGCATGGACCGCGACCTGCTCGCCGAGGTCGTCAGCCGAGACGGCCAGAACATCATCGCCAGCACCGGCTGCCCCGGCGGCGAGATCCAGACCCGGCTCAGGCTCGGGCAGTACGACAAGGCGCGCGAGGCCGCCGGCTTCTACCGCGACCTGTTCGGCAGGGACAACTACTTCCTGGAGGTCATGGACCATGGCCTGGCCGTCGAGCGCAGCACCAAGGCCGACCTGCTGAAGCTGGCCAAGGAACTGGGGCTCCCGGCCCTGGCGACCAACGACTCGCATTACGTGCACGAGGCCGACGCGCCGGCGCACGACGCGCTGCTGTGTGTCGGCGTCGGCAAGAACATCGAGGACGAGAAGCGCTTCCGCTTCTCCGGAACCGGCTACTACCTGAAGTCGGCCGCCCAGATGCGCAGTCTGTTCGACGAGGAGATCCCTGACGCCTGCGACAACACGCTGCTCGTCGCGAGCATGATCGAGTCGTACGACGAGGTATTCGCCCACGTCGACCGGATGCCGAAGTTCCCGGTCCCGGACGGCTACACCGAGGCGAGCTACCTGCGGTTCCTGGTGGACGAGGGGATCCGGATCCGGTACGGCGACAACCCGCCGCCGGAGGCCATCGAACGACGCGACTACGAGCTGGGCCTGATCGAGCCGCTCGGCTTCCCCGGCTACTTCCTCGCCGTCTGGGACGTCTGCAAGTTCATGCGCGAGAACGGCATCCGTTTCGGCCCGCGCGGCTCGGCCGCCGGCTCGCTCGTCGTCTACTGCCTGTTCATCGCCGCGCTCGACCCGCTGAAGTACAAGCTGATGTTCGAGCGGTTCATCAACCCCGAGCGCATCTCCCCGCCCGACATCGACATCGACATCGACGAGCGCCGCCGCGGCGAGGTCGTCGAATACATGGTCCGGCGTTGGGGGTCCGAGCGCGTTGCTCAGGTCCTGACGCTCGGCAAGCTCGGCGCGAAGGCCGCCGTCAAGGACGCTGCCCGGATCCTGAACCTGCCCCCGAACGTCGGCGACCGGATCAGCAAGGCCATGCCGCCGCCGGTGTTCGGCCGCTCGATGACCCTGGCCGGCTGCTTCGACGAGTCCGACCCGCGCTACTCGGAAGCCCAGCGCATCCGGGATATGCACAAGGAAGACCCCGAGGCCGAGAAGGCGATGAACGTCGCGTTCGGCATCGAGGGCGTGATCCGCCAGACCGGCGTGCACGCCTGCGCCGTGGTGCTGTCCAGCGACCCGCTGATGGGCATCATCCCGATGCAGAAGAACATCAACGCCAAGACCGGCGAGGAGATCATCCTCGCCGGGTTCGAGTTCCCCCGCGCTGAGGCTATGGGCCTGCAAAAGATGGACTTCCTGGGCCTGCGCAACTGGACGGTGGTCGACGACACCATCGTCAGCATCGAGGCCAACCACGGAGTCAAGGTCAACCTCGACGACCTGGACTTCGACGACCCGGCCGTCTACGAGATGCTCGGCCGCGGCGAGACCTTCGGGCTGTTCCAGCTTGAGGGCGGCGGCATGCAGTCGCTGCTGAAGCTGATGCAGCCCACCGAGTTCGAGGACATCATGGCGGTCGGTGCCCTGTACCGGCCCGGCCCGATGGGGATGCAGTCGCACACCGCGTACGCCAACCGGAAGAACGGCCGGGAAGAGATCACCCCGATCCACCCGGAGCTGGAAGACGGACTGCGCGAGATCCTCGCCCCGACCCAGGGCGTCATCTGCTTCCAGGAGCAGGTCATCCTGATCGCCCAGAAGGTCGCCGGCTACTCGCTGGGCAAGGCCGATCTGCTGCGCAAGGCCATGGGCAAGAAGAAGCCCGAGGTGCTGAAGAAGGAGTTCGTGCCGTTCCGCGATGGCATGCGCGCCCAGGGCTACTCCGATGAGGCCGTGCAGGCTCTGTGGGACACGCTGATCCCGTTTGCCGACTACGCCTTCGGTCGGGCTCACACGGCCTGCTACGGCCAGCTGGCGTACTACACGGCCTGGCTCAAGGCGCACTACCCGACCGAGTACATGGCTGCGCTGCTCGGCTCCGTCGGCGACGAGAAGGATCACCTGGGCGTCTATCTGGCCGAGTGCCGGCGGATGGGTATCAAAGTCCTGGTCCCGGACATCAACATCTCCGAGTACGCCTTCACCCCGAAGGACGGGCAGATCCGCTTCGGCCTCGGCGCGATCCGCGACGTCGGCGGCGGCGTCGTGGCCGCGATCATCGAGGGCCGCAAGGACCGTCCCTACCAGGACTTCCTCGACTACATCGAGCGCGTTCCGCTGGAGGGGTGCACCAAGAAGTCCGTGTCCGCGCTCATCGAGGCCGGCGCCTTCGATTCCCTGGGGACGCACCGGCGGGCGCTGGCCATGGTTCACGAGCAGGCGGTGGACGCCGCCGGCCCGATGAAGAAGAAGGAGCGCCAGGGGGCGTTCGACCTCTTCGCCTCGGTCGAGGGCGCGACGCAAGGGTCGCTCGCCCAGGCAGGCCTGATCGTGGACGCCTCCGTGAAGCCGTGGGGCCGCCGCGACGAGCTTGCCTTCGAGCGGCACCGGCTTGGCCTGTACGTGTCGGGGCACCCGATCGAGGGCGCCGACAAGGCGCTGGCCGCGTACCGGACCATGTCCCTGGCTGAGCTGATCATGAGCCCGCAGGCCGGCGCTCAGGTGCAGTTGGCCGGCCTGCTCGGTGACGTGGTGCGCCGGGTGACGAAGAAGGGTGACGCGATGGCCACGGCCCGCATCGAGGATCTCGACAACAGCTATCCGCTGGTGATCTTCCCTCAGGGCTACAGCGAGTTCGGCCATGTCCTGAAGAACGACGCCGTCGTGTCGATCAAGGGCCGCGTCAACGACCGCGACGGCGAGATCAACGTGATCGTCGACCGGATCAAGGTGCTCGATCTGCAGGACGGCCAGATCCCGATGGTCCTGCAGATCCCCAGCGGGCACGTCACCGAGCAGGTGGTCAACGCGCTGAAGGCCACCTTGCATCGCCACCCCGGCGAGCGACCCGTGCAGATCCTGCTGGACCCGGGCACGACCTCGGCCGCCATGTACGCGCTGCCCGGGTTCCGTGTCAGCGGGTCGGTCGCCATGCTGTCCGAACTGAAAGCCCTGCTGGGGCGCGAGGCCTTGCCCGCGTAGCACACCCTCCATCAATGTCGGTCATGGTGTGGTACTCTGGCACCACACCATGACCCCCTAGCAGAGGAGACCCATGCAATACGTCGAGGCGCCGGAGACCTACCACGGCAACGCCATCAAGGTGTTCCTGGCCGGCGGAATCGGGAACTGCCCGGACTGGCAGCAGGAAGCCGTGGGCATGCTCGCCCACACCGAGCTGGCCGTCTTCAACCCGCGCCGCGCCACGTTCCCCACCCCCTGGGACCGCGAGAACTCGCGGCAGCAGATCGAGTGGGAGTTCGAGGCGCTGCTCGAAGCCGAGATCATCCTGTTCTGGTTCCCGGCCGGTCAGAGCATGCAGCCGATCGCGCTGTTCGAGCTGGGGTCGCACCTGCGCTCCAAGTACGCCCGCCTCGCCATCGGCGTGGAGCCCGGCTACCCGCGGCTGGACGACATCGAGATTCAGGTCGGCCTGATCAAGGGCGACCAGTACCCGATCTTCCACACCCTCGAAGAGACCTGCGGGGCGGTAGAGCTGCTGGCCTCCCGGATCGACCCGGCAAGCCGGAGGCACTGATGCCGGTGCGTGCACGGATCGTCGAGTCCCTGGCCCTCGACGCGGTCGGCACTCAGGTCTGGGACGGCCGAATCGGCCAGTGCGAGACCATGCCGACCGAGGCCTGGTACGAGACATGCGAGGCGGCCAGCATCGTCTTCGAGCGCATCGTCGACAATGTCGACTGGAAACGCGTGATGATCGAGGCCACCGGACGCCACTTCGCTGCCGGCCACCCCGAGGACTCCCAGACCGGGCACGTCTGCGGGGACTGCGTCCGGGAGGCGCTGCTCAGCGAGGATCGCTGGGCCAACGAGGTTGAGCCGGCGCCGCGCCGCGACGACGGACGCGACTGGCTGGGGATCCTGGCGACCGCCCGAGAGAAGTGGAAGCGATGAGCCCGCTGAAGGAACACCGGGTCTCCTGGCGGGAGATCCAGGGAAACGCCGACCTGAGCACCCCGATCCGGGTCAAGGGGTCCGACCTGATCTACCGGCGGACCTACGACGAGGTCGGTCACAGCTTCGTGCTGAGGGCCAAGGACGGCAACTGGACCAACACCATCTGGATGGCCGACGACAACGACCTGTTCCTGGTCGACCTGCCGGACATCCCGGAGCCGCCCGACGGTACCCGTCTGGAGCTGACTCACAACACGGACGTCTACGCCCTGCTCAGAGACGACGTCTCCTCGGCCGAGGCGGGCTGGCGGGCCGGCGACGGGCAGCGGGTCTGGACGATCTACCCCGGGTCGGTACCCCAGACCTGGATCGAGATGCTGCTCGCCTTCGGCGACTCCCTGTACGGTGCCCGCCTGCTGATCGTGGATGGCCCGGCCTTCCCGGAGGCGTTCCGTGACTGATCAGATCACCCTGGCTGACATCGAGCGCCAGATCGCGCACCACCAGCAGGCCATCGCCGATCTCCGCCAGGTCGGCATCCGGCTCGACGAGGCCAGCGCTTTGGGCGGCGCCGGCGCACGCCGATGGCTGATCGAGCGGGGCGCGACAAACGACGAGGCCCAGCGAACGATCCTTGCGGTGATTGACGAGCGCCGGGCCGCGCGCGGCTATCCGCCCGTCGGTCAGTGCAGCCGAGCGAACAGGCAGGAGTGATGATGGAGACCAGGAGCAGGCTGGCGAGGCTGGCGTGGACGTACGGCCCGACCCTGCGGTGGCGTGAGTTCAGGCTCTACGGTCGCGTTCCGAACGGTAAGTGGATCCCCATCAGGCTGACCCAGATCGTCGGCGGCAAGAACTGGTCGGTCAGCATCTGTCGCACCAAACCTGTCCGGGAGGACCGATGAACCTCAGCCTCTACGTTGCCACGCTTTACATCTTCGCCCTGGTGGGCGTGGTGGTCGCGTTCGGCCTTTCCTTCGTGAGGGACCGCCCCTCGTTCGCGAAGAACCGAACCGGCTGGGTTGAAGACGGGCTGACCTTCGCCCTGGGGTTCACGGTCGCGTCCGCCCTGTGCGCGCTGACCATGACCGCCGGAGCTGTCATTGGGTAGCGACCTGTGGCCGGTCGTATGCGGGACCGGCCACAGGAAGATGCCGGCCGATCAGTTCAGATGGATGGACGAGCAGCTGCTGCGGATCATCGAGAAGCTGCAGACCGACCACGGCATGGAGATCGGCGTCTCGGGGATGGCCCTGTGCTTCGACCAGCGCTGGGCCGAGCTGGTCAAGTTCTCCGGCTCCCGGCTGCACGCCATGCTGCCGTTCTCGACCCAGGCGGACGTCTGGCCCATGGCCGCCCAGGACCACTGGCACGAGATCCTGGCGGTCGCCGACGAGGTCATCGTGGTCAGCCCGGACGAACCGACAAGCCCGCGGCAGGCCGCCGCGATGCTGCACGCCAGGAACCGGGCCATGCTCGACGTCTCGGACATCGTGGTGGCCTGCTGGGATCCGGAGCGCGGCAAGGGCAAGAAGCACAAGGGCGGGACGCACGGTGCGGTAGTCGAGGCCTGCCGCCGAAAGCTGCCGATCATCTGGCTGAACCCTGACGCCCGCACCGTGACGATGCCTACCACTGCCGCTTGGACCCGGATCCTCGCGGCAGCCTGACGCCCTAAGCCTCGAAGCGTGTCTTGCGTCGTACGGCCAGGACGGCGCCTGCCCCCGCGAGGAGAAGGGCTGCGGCAGCCCCGATCAGCCAGGGCGCACTCGGTCCGGTCACCGGCAGCGAGGGCCGGCCAGCAGCAGGAATGATCTCGGGCGTGCGAGTCCGAGACGGCGAAGGGCTTGCAGTCCGAGTGGCAGTCCGAGTCGCGGTCGCGGTCGGCTTGGTCGAGGGCTTCACGGTGGGCTTGCTGGTGGGTCTGGTCGTGGGCTTGCTGGTGGGCGTGGAGATCGGCGGCTGACCGACCTGCGTCTCGCAGGCGCCGCCATCCCCGTCAGAATCCAGGTTCCAGGGGTCGTAGGACTTCACCACGACGGTCACCGGCGTACCGATCTCGCTGCAGTCGCGGTCGGAGGGTCCGGGGAACTGGTTGCACAGATCACGGGTGGTGCCGGCGTACTGGTAGGCGGCGCACTTCGCGCCAGTCGCGCCAGCCGGCGCCGGCGCAATCAGAGCGCCCAGGACCACCAGCACCAAGGCGCTGAGCAGCGCAGAAATTCGAGATGTCATAGGCGGGCACAGTACCGGAGGGCAGCATGGGGCTAGCCCTGGAGAGGAGCGAAATGGACGACAGCAAGGTAGCCAAGAGCCTGTTCGATGGATGGCTGGCCGACACCGACGCGATGAGTGAGTTCCTGAACCTGAATGTTGGGGTCAGGTTCTGGGTCTGCCCGGAGGAGGCGCACCGGAACCGCCGCGGCCCCGACGGGTGGCCGACCCCGGAGGTCGAATGGCGGGACGGCATTGCTCACTGCCTCTTCCCCGGCTGCGAGAACCGCTCGAAGGAGGTTGCGGCTGATGCGTAACGACCACATCCCGACGGCCTATCTCGGGGCGGAAGCGCTCAGTGCGCTGCTCGACTACGACGAGGCCGAGGCCGACCAGAAGCTCCGCCAGCTGCCGCCGGGTGAGCTGTTCTACCTGCATATGGCTGCAGACAAGCTGTCTCGTCTGGCAAAGCACCTGCACGGCTACTTGGGGGCGGGGAACGGTGGCTGAGTTCTCCTGGTGGATTGACGCCTATCCCATCGATCGCCACGCAGAGGTGCTTCACCGAGAAGTCTCGGAGGAAAGCATGGAGGCGATCCGATCCATCCTGGCGGGTGAGTCCGTGAAGGACTGGCAGGAGCGCCAGGAGGCTGGAAAACAAGACCAAACCGCGACGTAACTTGCACCTCGCAGATCTTCGTGTCATCGTGAGAGCGCGGGTGCACTGCATCCGCACAGCGTCAGGCCCCAGCCGCAGAAGCGGCCGGGGCCTTTCTGCGTATGGAGGTGCGGATGAATCCAGACGCCTACGTCACCCGCGCTCAGGCCGCGAAGGTCACCGGGGTCTCTGAGGACTCCATCGGGAAGTGGCACGCCCGCGGCTGGCTGAACGAGGCTGGCGAACGCAGCCACCTGCGCACTCGACCCGGGAAGGGTCGGCATCTGCTCTACCGCCTCGGCGACATCCTCACCGCCGAGCGCGAGACCCGGACCAACCCGAACTCGCGCCGGCCGGCGCCGCGCTTTCTGGTCGCCGCCTGAGCTGGAGGTCGTCGTGTCCGAATGGCACTGGCCGAACACGGTCATCACCCGGGTGATCGACGGCGACACGATCGACGCACACCTGACCTGCGACATCGGTTTCGAGGGCTCCGTGACGTTCCCGGCGCGACTTCGGCTGAACAGGATCAACGCCCCGAAGTCCTCCTCGAAGGCCGGCAAGGCCACGAAGGCCGCGGTCGAGCAGGCAGTGCTCGGCAGTGTGGTCGAGGTCGTGACGGTGAAGGGCTACAAGTACGGCGCGCCGGAGGACATGACTGGCGAGTACATGGCCGAGGTGCGACTGCCCAACGGCGACAACCTGTCCGACGAGCTGGTCCAGCGCGGCCTGGCCGTCTACTGGAACGGCGTCGGGCCGCGGCCGGCCGACGCCGGCTGAGATCGGGAGAGACGTGGAATCCAAGGACCTGATGACCAGGCACCCGTCGACCGTGCACCTGCTCGGCCTATTCGACGACGAGCACCTGCCTCCGCACCTGCAGGCAGTCAGCCGGCCGTGCCGGAAGCTGGCCTACAAGATGGCCGAGGACATGGCCGACAGCCCCGAGCTGACGTTTGGCCTGCGTCAGCTGCTGCTGGCCAAGGATGCGTTCGTGCGCTGCGCCGTCGTGAAGGCCAAGACAGGTCAATAGCAATTGCCATAACACCGTCGAAGGGCCACCACCCATGGCCGACGAAGAGCAGGCAGCCGAGGAGCCCATCCCAGCTGAACCCACTCCGCCCACCGAGATCGAGATAACCGTCGCCGGCCACACCGTCACGGTGAAGGCCACCGCCCCGATGGGTGAGGTAGCCGCCCAGGCGCTCGACCTGTTCGAGCGGACCCGCGGCGCCGCGCGCCGGATCCCGATCGGATTCGACACCAACGCGAGCCAGGTCGAGCTGGCCCCGGCCGTGGCCTACGGTGGCGCCCTGCAGGAATGGGGAGCGGAGGAAGACCATGCCGGGATGGGAAGGCAGCACACGTAAGTCCCGGCTCCCCGAAGACTGGCCACAGCGGCGAATCCAGGTCCTCGCGCGCGACGGCGGCCGATGCCAGTGGCGCGACCGCCCGGACGTCCAGATCTGCGGCCGGCGCGGAAACCAGGTCGACCACATCATCCCCGGCGACGACCATAGGCTGACAAACCTGCAGGTTCTGTGCGAACCTCACCACAACGTGAAGAGCGCCCGCGAAGGCGGACTGAGCTACATTCCGCTGCACCGCCCACCTGATCCACACCCGGCGTTCGGCTGATACTGACCGCGCTACCTACGGGAGTCAGAGCATGGGCAGCTACACGGTGGCCTCGGCAGAGATCGGGGTCCACGAGAAGAAGCTGGTGGCGTCGACCGTTGACACGGTTACCTTCGCCGGCCGAGACCTGACCGAGGTCGAGATCCTGAGCGACGGCACTGCCGACATCTACGTCCGCGTCGGTGGCCAGCCCCCGACCATCGCGGGGTCTACCAGCTGGCGCATCTTGTCGGCGATGGGCAGCTCGATCATCCCGGTGGACACCAGCGGCGACACGATCGTCAAGCTGATCTCCGCTGGGACGCCGACCTACTCCGTTTCCCGGACACGCTGATGATCCGCCGGACCCTCGCCAAGGTCGTATCAACGACCACCCCGCCGGCCCTGTCCGCGGAAGACACGAACGCCCGCGCGCTCGCGGCCACGGCGAACGCCGCCGCCAACACCGCGCAGCAGCAGGCCAGCGCGGCCACGCAGGCCGCCGAGCAGGCTACGGCGATGGCTACGCAAGGTGCCGCAGCGGCCACGACGATGGCCAACTCCGCGGCGCAGGAAGCGCAGGCCGCCACCACCACGGCGGGTGCCGCGCAGCAGCAGGCCAGCAGCGCGGCCGACACGGCGGCCCAAGCCAAGGGCGCGGCAGACGCCGCGAAGACCCAGGCGGCCAACGCGGTAGATGTGGCCCAGCAAGCCAAGACCGGCGCCGACGCCGCCAAGGCCCAGGCGGCCGGCGCGGTAGACACCGCGCAGGCGGCCAGGGCCAGCTCGGACACCGCCCAGCAGCAGGCTGCCAGCGCCGCCAACCTGGCATCAGGGGCAGCAGCCGGCTCCGTCCAGGCGCAGCAGGCCGCTGCCGGCGCCGCGAGCGCGGCCCAGCAGGCCATGACGACGGCCAACCAGACCGCCTCAGCGATGACCGCCGCGGTGCAAACCCTGACCGCAGAGCTGGTCTCGCTGAAGAACCAGGTGCAGCAGCTGACCGCGCTGCCGGCGCCGGCCAACGGCAAGAGCCCCGAGATGCGCAACACCGGCGCGGCGATCCAGTGGCGCCAGGAAGGCGGCCCCTGGGCCGACCTGGTCCAGCTGACCGCGCTCACCGGCGCGGCCGGTCCCGCTGGCCCTACCGGCCCAATCGGTCTGACCGGCCCTACTGGCCCGGCTGGCCCGACTGGCGCGAGCGGTACCGCCAACCTAAACCTGCGCCTGGCCACCGCCAGCGTGCCGGCCATCCTTCTCGGTGGCAGCCTGGACGTACCGGTCACCTGGTCCTCCCCGATGCCCGACGAGGACTACCAGATCCACCTCGCCGCCGAATCCGGTCTGCTCGGCCGCTCCACCCAGACGGTCAAGTCCAAGACCAAGACCGGCTGCGTGGTCACCGTGACTTCCACGTCCCTGGCCATCACCGCGGGCTCTATCCTGGTAGCGCTAGCACTCGACTTCTAGGCGCCAGGAAGGGCCAACCACCCATGGCCAAGATTCCCGACGGCACGTGGTACGACGACGGCAACCTCGACCAGATGCACCGCGACCTGGAGGCGGACTACCCAACAGTCCTCGGCAAGCTGATGGACCGGCCGGCGATGCGCCGCCACGTCCAGAACTGCCCCCGCTGTGCTGAGATCGCCGCCCAGCGCGAGCGGATCGAACCGCCGTCGCCGCGCCGGCGCGGCAAGTTCGTGATCAAGCAGTCTCAGATGGCCCAGATCCTCGACCTCCCCAAGGGAGCCGAGGTGATCTTCATGTACGCGACGATGGACCCGAACACCGTGCAGGTCATCGTCTCCATCGCGGACCTGCCGGAGATCCCCGAGGAAGGCTCCTCGCCCATCCTGAACTACCAGGTTCTCGGTGCGGAGCAGGCCGCATGAAGCCGTACATGGTCAGCTCTGACATCACCGGGGTCGAGTTCTCCGATGGTCGCGTAGCCACACACGTGAACCGGGGCGACATCATCTATGTACGACGCACGATGCCGGAAGACGCCACCTACGGTGACAACAACGGGTTCGTGCGGCTGTTCGACCTGGTCCGTGCTGAGGACGTCTCCGGGGTCTCCGGCACTGGGGTGGTCGCTGAGGGCGCCTGCTTCGGCGGCGGCCTGTGCGTGCTGCGCTGGCTTACCGCTACGGCCTCGACCGCGGTCTACGACTTCCCTGAGCATGTCATCGCGATCCATGGCCACGAAGGCGCGACGCGCCTTCGGTGGCACCGCGAGGAGGAGAAACGATGAAGGCCAAGATCTTCGACCTGATCCGCCGGTACGCACCCCTGCTGCTGGCCAAGTGGCGCGAGCGCCAGAACCGGCGACCCAAGCGCTGACCTGGGCCGGCAGTTAGCCCAGCCTTCCTCCAGTCACCCGGGTCGAAGGAAGCACCGTAACACAAATCCTCGGCTTTAGACCGACATTGGAGGCAGTCATGGCTCGACTTCTCGGACCCGAGAACCGCACGGTGCTGCGCATCAGCCGCGAGTCGTTCGTGCGCACGTCACCCAAGCGCAGCGTCAAGATCACCACGGACGAGGCCGGCACCACGCCGGCCTCGATCCTGGCCTACCAGTCCGGCTCCCCGGACACCCCCGGCGCCGCGATCACCGGTGGCGTCGTAGTCACCGACATGAAGTCGCAGGTCCCGCTGTTCTGGTTCCCCGACGGCGTCCGCACCGTCTACGCCCAGCTGGGCGACGGCCGCACCCAGGCGCTCACCGTGCCCGGTGACGCCTCCATCGAGCAGGGCATCGGCGCGACGCTCGGCGGCAAGGACACCCTGAACCCCGCGCGCTTCGTCGGCCTGAAGACGACCACCGGGGCGCCGACCACCGGCACCTGGCTCAAGGACGACTGGGCGCTCGACAGCGCCGGGGTCATCCACCTCTGCACGGTCGCCGGCACGCCCGGCACCTGGACGTGACCGACCGCCTGATCGGCGCCGATCTCGACGCCGCGGGCGTGACCCTCGATCTGGAAGATGGCGACACCGTAGAGGCGCTCGTCGTGATCGCTCGGGTCTCACGGACGGACGGTCCCCGGACCGTCGTGCTCGGCGGAGATCGCCAGCTCGACTGGTACGACCAGCACGCACTCATCACCCTCGCCAAGGAGATCATCCGCGGCGACGTCTAGCGCTAGCGCCGGTGCCAAGGCCTCGCTTGCAGCCGCAACGGCCGCCTGCGCCGGCCCGGTCGCCACGCCAGCGCCCAGGTGGGCACCACGCCTGCCTCCGACACCAAGTAGATCTTCTTATAGGTAATCCTCCTACCAGGGAGGACTTCCAGCCGCGGCCCGACACGGGCCGCGGCTGGTTCGCATCCCGACACGGGAGGACGACATGCGCCCCGGACCCACTCCGAAGACGACGCCCAAGCACGGCCACGGCGGCGCCGGCTGGCAGGACGTACCGAACCTGCCGTACACCGGCCCCGGCTCAGAGCGGGAGCTGCCGAAGATCCCCGGCATGTCCTGGATGCCGCAGGTCGAAGGCTGGTGGGAAGTCGCCCGGACGATGCCGCACTGCGTGCTCTGGGAGCCCGGCGACTGGCTGTTCGCCATCGAGACCGCGCTGCTCAAGGACAACTTCTACCGCGAGTTCTTCGGCGGCTCGGTGCACGCCACCATGGCCACCGAGATCCGGCGCCGCGAGGACCAGATGGGCATGACGATGGAGGCCCGGCGCAAGAACGGGATCCGCTACGTCGACCAGGCTGGCCAGGCCGACACCGAGACCCAGGACACCACCACCGAGGACAGCGAGATCCCCGACGGCGTCCGGAAGATCGGCACGGCTCGCTCGCGCCGCCAAAACCTGGCGGGCTGACCCATGCCGCGGACCGTGGTCCGCGCCCCGGAACATGACCGCCTGCGTTCGCTCGGGGCGCTGGCTGTCGCCTGGATCGAGTACTTCGTCCGCCACGGCCCCGGCGCCGTGCAGGGCATGGAAGTCGAGCTGGGTGACGAGTACGCCGGCTACATCATGGACGCCTACGCGCTGCTCTATGACGGCCGCCGCTGCTACGACCACTGCTTCCTGAGCCGGCCCAAGGGCACGAACAAGTCGGGCCTGGCCTCGTACATCGCGCTCTTCGAGGCACTCGGCCCCTCGCGGTTCGCCGGATTCGCGGAGGGCCACGAGGTCTACGAGGACCCGTGGGGGTTGGGCTTCCGGTACGAGTACGAGCCGGAAGAGCCGATGGGCAAGCCGGTGCACGTACCGATGATCCGGATCATGGCCACGGAAGAGGGCCAGACGGGCAACGTGTACGACACCGTCTTCTACAACCTGACGGACGACGAGTGCCCGCTGAGTCAGATCCCGGGCATCGACCCGGGCCGGACGCGCGTCTACCTTCCGTTCGGCGGATCGATCATGCCGAGCACCGCAAGCTCTGCCGCCAAAGATGGTGGAAAAGAGACATTTGTGGTGTTCGACGAAACACACCTGTATAACACCCCAGAACTACGCAGGATGTATAAAACGGTCACTCGTAACCTGGTCAAGCTTCGCGGTTCCGCGAGCGAGCCCTGGTTCATCGAGACAACGACCATGTTCGCCCCCGGTGAGGAGTCGGTCGCTGAGATCACCTTCCGCGAGGCGGAAGCCGTGATCACCGGCAAGAAGAAGCTCGGCCGGCAGCGGCTCCTCTACGACCATCGGTGGGGCGACTGCGAGGACTTGACCAGCGAGGAGATGCTGACCGCCGCCATCAAGGAGGCGTTCGGCGAGGCGATCCTCTGGAACGACATCCCCGCCATCCTCGACGAGTTCTACTCGCTGCACGCCGACGAGGCGGACAGCCGGCGGTACTTCCTCAACGCCGAGACCAGCTCGACTGACTCCTGGCTGCAGGTCAAAGAGGTCGACGCCTGCAAGGACAACTTCAAGCAGCTGGAGCCGAAGGACGTCATCACCCTCGGCTTCGACGGCAGCATCGGCGGCGACGACGCTGACTCCACTGCGCTGGTCGCCTGTCGGGTGTCCGACGGTCACTTGCAGCTGCTCGGGCTGTGGGCTCGGCCGGAGAATCTGCCGCGGTCGACCAAGCCGAAGACCAAGGCGAAGCCGAAGCGCCGGATCCCGCTCGACGACGACGAGCTGGACGAGATCGACGAGGAAGAGCCGAACCCGCTGGAGTGGCGTGTCGACGAGGTCGACGTGGACGCCGCGGTGGCCGAGGCGTTCCGCGAGTACCGCGTGGTCGGCTTCTACTGCGACCCGCCGCACTGGCAGAGCCATATCAATAAGTGGCACGCCAGTTACGGTAAGCAACTAAAGGCGCGCGTGACTCACGGCCGGCCCTTGGAATTTTGGACGAACCGCCCGACGCAGATGGTCCAGGCGCTCCGGGAGTTCCGCATTGCGGTCAAGGGCAAGCAGATCAGCTTCACCGCGGCGGACGACCAGTTTGCCGACGACCAGTCCAAGGCGACCGAGCTGCGGCGAGCCCTTCTCAACTGCTACCGCAAGCCCACCCGGGCGGGGTTGCAGGTGAGGAAGGAGTACCCGAAATCGCCTCGTAAGATCGACGCGGCAATTGCGTCGGTTTTGGCGTATACGGCCCGAGGCGCAGCCATCGCCGCCGGCGTGAAGACCGGGCCGCAGCGCAAGCGCGTGGCCAAGAGGGTCCGATAACACGAAGGCCGACCTGGGGAACGGGGACCAGGCCGGCCTTCGTGGAACGCATCGCCGCTAAACGACTGCGCTCGAACCACGTATTCCGGCAGCGTAGCACAGCCCACCCCTTCAGATGTCCAGACGCGCACCGGACGTGCGTCAGACCAGGAGGTGGTCACTCGTCATGGACGGATGCCGCCACTGCACCCCCTGCAGCCTCGAACGAATCGAGGCCGCGCTCTCCCGATTGGAGACCAGCATGGCCACCGCCAAGCAGCAGATCGACGCCCTGTCCACGAAGGTCGACGGCCTCAGCGCCGTCACCGCCGACGTGGCCGCGGACTTCAACGCGTTCAAGACCGCGATGGAGGCCGAGCGGGACAACCTGTCCGACGAGGGCCAGGCCGCCCTCGACGCCGCCAACGCCAAGCTCGACGCCGCGCGTGCGCAGCTGAACGACCTGGACGTCGCTGTGGGCGACGCCGACGGGTCCGAGGTACCGCCGCCGGTCGAGGGCACCTCCCCCGGCAACGACGCGCCGGCCGAGGGTGGCGTGGACGGCACCCCGGCCGCGCCGGCCGAGGACTCCCTGCCGGCCGCCGGCGAGGGCTCGGACCTGTCCGTGGACGCCCCGGTCAACCCGGACGACCAGGACGCTCCGCGCCCGACGGCCTGACCTGAGACGCGAGCGAGCCCGGCGTGGGAAGGCGCCGGGCTCACTCGTTCAGTGGGGGTCACATCAGTTCCCGGACGACCTCGAACTGGACGCCGTTGTCCTCCAGGTACGACTGGATGTACTCGATCACGTCGCCGCGGACGAAGTCGCGACACTCCCTGCCCGTACGGACACCGCCGGCCAACTCGCGCAGCGCGTCCATGCTCTCGTCGGGGATCTCGATCGTGAAGTCGACCTTGATCTGCATTTCAGGCCGCCCGTCTGCCGTGGCACCCGTGCATGCAGGGGCCGCTGCCCGGCCCCTCGATCGTGCCGTCGCAGGCACCGGGGCCGTTCGCGCAGTAGTTCATCGAGCAGGCCCATGAGACCCGGCTGGCCATCAAGATCATTACCTTCCACATTGTTGCCATGCAGGCAGCCTACTAGCCCTGAACGACACGTACTACCCCAGAAGGCGGTGAGACGTGGCGATCAAGACGGACGTGCGGCTGAGTCCTGGCTGGTGGATGGACAGGCTGTTCCGCAAGCTCAGCGACCACACGCGCTACAACCGGCTCGAAGGCCTGCACCAGCGCTACCGCGGCAACCCGCCGTTGCCCGAGGGCAACGAGGCGGCCCGGGATCTGTTCACCGCGTTCCAGAAGAAGTCCCGCACCAACTACGCCGAGCTGGCCGTCGCCGCCGTCTCCGAGCGGATGCGCCCGGTCGGCTTCCGGACTGCCGTCGACTCCGACGAGACCGGCGACAAGGACGCGCGCGAGATCTGGGACCGCGCCAAGATGAACATCGTCGCCGCCGACGCCCACGACAAGATGCTGAACCTCGGCGAGGCGTACGTGATGGTCGGATTCATCGACGAGGACAACGGCGTGCCGACCGTGACCGCCGAAGACCCGCGCTTCGTGGTCGGCGAGCCCGACCCGATGAACCCCTACAAGCTGCGCGCCGCGCTGAAGTTCTTGCGCGACGACATCGAGGGCGAGGACCGCGCGTACCTCTACCTCCCCGGCGAGGTATGGGTCGCACGCCGAGAGGCGCCGTACGCGCTGATGAAGGCCGCCATCGGGCCTATGTACTGGAGCCCCGAGACCTGGAACTGGGTGCCGGACCGGTCCGGCACACTCGGCCACGACCAGATGTGCATCGTCCCGTTCTTCAACAAGGACCTGATGGGCGAGTACGAGAAGCACATCGACATCCTCGACCGGATCAACTACCAGACCTTGAGCCGGCTCTGCACCGCGGCGCTGCAGGCATTCAAGCAGCGCGCGATCGAGACGGCCGCCGGCAGCGGTGGCATCGACGACGAGGACGACGACGGCAACTCGATCGACTACAGCGAGGTCTTCACCAGCGACCCCGCGGCGATCTGGATGCTGCCCGAGGGCGCCAAGATCTGGGAGTCGACCACTGCGGACCTCCGCCAGATCTTGGAGGTCAATAAGGATGACGTGATGCAGTTCGCGGCCGTCACGCGCACCCCGATGTACTACCTCAACCCGGGTGGCGCGAACCAGTCCGCGGACGGAGCAGCGCAGCAGCGCGAGAGCCTGCTCTTCAAGACCGGCGACCGGATCGACAGGGCCAGCCCGCAGTGGGCCGCGGTCATGGCGCTGATCTTCCTGACGATGGGGCAGAGCGAGCGCGCCGACCTGAGCAAGCTGCAGACGCTCTGGGCCAGCCCGCTGCGCCTGTCGCTGAACGAGAAGGCGTCGGCGGCCAACATGGTCAAGGACATCATCCCGTGGCGCTCGATGATGAGCTACATCTTCGACTTCGACCCGGGTCAGATCGAGCGCATGGAAAGCGAGCGGGAGGAAGAGCAGCTCGCCGCGCTGCAGCGTCAGCAGCTGCTGCTCCAGCAGACCGCCGACCGGCAGGGCGACCAGGGCGACGGCGAGGACCAGCCGAATGACACCGGGCTGAACGACGTCAGTGGCCTCGGGGGCGGCGCCAGAAACGTCTCCACCGGCTCGGTCCCGCCGCAGCTGGCTCGATAAGCCCATCCACCTGGATCTGGACCATGCGCTCGCCGGCCTGCAAAGCCGCGTCCCGCATCTGGTCCGGGCTGGGCGGCCTCTCCGTGCACTGGTGCGGGCCAGCCAGCTTCGTGCCCTTGCCCCAGCCGACCGGGACCACACGCAGGATTCCCTCGAAAGAGTGAATCTCGTGAGTGTCGGTGGCCGGGGCGTGGCAGTACCAACAGATCATCAGACCTCGAACGTGTTGAAGTCGGTCGGGACCAGTACGAAGATGCCTTCCTCCCAGCGGCACGACTGGCCGGGGTGAGGGCCGTACTGGACGTATGTGACCGCTCGACTCTTCCGGTCGTTGCCCAGCTCGTTGCGTACTCCGAGCAGCACGCCGAACGACCGCATCCGCGTCTCCGGGCTGGAGGCCCACCAGCCGCGGCTGCTCTCCATGACGAAGTCGCCAGGCTGCGGGTTGCTCATCCGCTCGTAGTAGCTGGTCGTCAGCTGCACTCGCAGCGTCGTTCGGTACAGGTGATGAGTGACCTGCATCAGGGCGTCGCGCATAGCCAGCGACGCCGGATCGGTGCCGAGCAACACGAGCTGTTCCTCGCTGGGGCCAGCCAGGGCGAGGCGAGTTTCGGTCGGGAAGTTCGGCTGGTTCACGCTCTCTCCTCCTGCGGCAGGCCGCGGCAGTAATCGTCAGACATACGAGCACCATAGCCCAGTATCACGACAGGCGGTGACGAAGTGCCTACCGATTCGGGCAAGCTCACCGCGACCGAGATGAAGCAGCTCAAGGCGCTCATTCGGGCACAAGCCGCCGTCCGCGATCAACTCTCGAACACCGCCGCCGACGCGGTGGCCCGAGCCTTCGCCGCGGTGCGCGACTACTGGGACCCGGACCAGACGACCAAGGCCGTCGAGGCCGCCGTCAAGATCGTGCAGTCGCAGCAGCGCCGGATGGCACAGGTGACCGACGGCTACATGGCCCAGAGCACCTCGATCGTCACCGGCCGCCGGGTCCGCCCGGTCGGCGCGGTCGACGTCTCGAAGCTGCGCCGCGAGTTGCCGCCGGAGATGGTCGAGACGCTGGCGCACGCGAAGACCTCAGACGAAGGCGCCGGCCCCGCGCTGACCAAGCAGGAGCTGGCGAACATCGAGCGCGCGAAGAACGCGATCACGAGCGTCGAGCCCGGGAAGGTCTACGGGCGGTTCGCCGACGCGTACCGCTACCGGGTCTCGTCCGGACTGATGGACGACGCCGGCGCCCGGCGCTACGTGCAGCAGCGCGCCCGGATCGTCGCCGACACCGACGTCATGCTCGCCGACCGCGCGCAGTCGCAGCGATTCATGAGCGAGCGCAAGCCGAGCGGCACCCGCGGATACCGCCGGGTGCTGCACCCAGAGCTTGATTCCGGCAAGCCGCCGTGCGGCCTTTGCGTCATCGCGGCCGACGTCGTCTACCGCGACGAAGACCTGATGCCGATCCACGCGCGCTGCCGCTGCACGGTCGTCGCGGTCGGCGCCGAAGACGACCCTGGCTTCCGGCTGAACCGCGAAGACCTGGACCGGATCTACAAGCAGGCCGGCGGCACCGGCCGCGACGCCCTGAAGCTGATCCGCGTCGAAGTCGTAGAGCACGGAGAGCTGGGTCCCTGGCTGGTCAATCCCACCCAGCGATTCCGTGGCCCGCGAGAGGTCTCGAAGACCAAGAGCGATGACCCCGCCGAGCGCGCACTGGCTCAGCTGGAGACGCTGCAGGAAGACCTGGAGCGACTGCTCAACCAGAAGACCGCCGGCATCGACACCTCCGAAGCGGAGAAGTGGCACCGGCAGAAGATCCGCGAGGTCAACGCCCGGATCCCGGCGGCCTAGCTAGGCCCAGTCCGGTCGCGGCCCGCCACTCAGGAAGTCGTACAGCTCCTGGGTCCGCAGGCTCGCGGTCGGGCAGAACGACACCGGCACGAGCTGGCCCTGCGGGAAGTCCGAGCAGGTGTCACAGACATCGGCCGGCACGGTCCAGCGCGGCTCGCCCGCCGGCCGGTAGTCGAGCGGCAGGTGTTGACCCTCGTCGATCTTCATGTCGGCAGCGTAGCAGTACTACCGCGACGCCCGCCTGGGCTTAACCACATCTTCCCCACCACCGGTGGGGTCACGCCCGCCATGGGCGCATCCGTACAACCCGCCATGGGAGAGTCATGTCCACCGAAAGCACTGCCACCCCGCACATCCCCGGCCTCATCACCCCGAACGGCAACGCTCTGCCCCCGCTGCCCGCCACGGCGCAGCCCGGAGGCCAGCAGCTCCCGACCGGCACGATGACGGCCGGCGTCCTGCCGCAGCCGCAGTTCGCGCTGACCAACCAGGGCGTCCCCGCGCTCCCCCAGGCCGGTGGCAGCGTTCTCCCGGCGCCGCAGGCCGTCGACCCGGCCCAGTTCGCGGCGTTCCTCGCCGCGCAGATGACCGCTCAGGGGCAGCCTGCACCCGCGGTGCAGCCGGTGGCCACGACCCCCTACCCCCAGCCGGTCCTGCCGACGACGATCCCCGGCGCCATGCCGGCGGCCGTTCCCGGCCTGACCGCTCCAGTCGCGACCGCACTGGCCCAGCCCGGGACCGCACCCACGGCCCCCGTCACACCGCCCGCAACCGCCCAGCCGCCGGCCGCCGGCGAGCCGGACGGCATCAGCGACGGCAACGGCAAGGACTACCCCGAGGGCAAGCCGCTCGCGGAGATGACCGACGCCGAGCAGGCGAAGTACTACAAGTGGTACTCGCGCCAGTGGGAGGCCCGAGCCAAGGGCCGCAGCGACTACGACGCCCTGAAGACCAAGGCCGAGGAGTTCGACAAGCTGTCGGCCGCGAACGCCACCGACGTCGAGCAGCGCATCGCCGCCGCTCGCGCCGAGGGGTACGGGCAGGCCTCCGCCCAGGCGGCGGTCGTGCTCGTCGATGCGCACGTGCGCGCGGGTCTCAGCACCCGCCTGCAGCCGCACCAGGTGGAGGCTCTCGCCGGCCACCTCAACCACCAGCACTTCCTGAGCGCAGACGGACGCAGCGTGGACGCCGCCAAGGTAACCGCGTTCGTCGACACCGTCGCCCCCGTTCAGGCCCCGGCCACTCCGGCCACCGCGGTTCCTGCCGCCACGGCGCCCGCCGCACCCGCCACCCCGGGAGCACTGCCCACCGGTCTCCCCGTCCCCGGTCAGCCCGCACAGCCCGCAACGGGTCTGCCGCGGCCGGACCTCGGTCAGGGCAACCAGCCCGCGGCCCCGCTCGACAAGCTCGCGCTCGGCCGCCAGCAGGCACAGAACTTCCTGGCTGGCAACTTCTAGCCCCCGCTTCGGCGACGGGCGCCATTTCATCGAAGGAGCACCTCATGGACCTCAGTGTCCGGACGGACGGCCCCTACGCGCCGGAGAACTTCTCCTGGCTGGGTAGCCGTCACGGTGTCGAGTCCACCGACACCATCACCCTCGTGACCGACCTGTTCTCGGGCAAGCCGTTCTACACCGACGGCTACATCCCGTCCGGTGTCGCCATCGCTCAGATCACCGCGAACGGCGCGACCCAGGGCATGTACGGCCCGTACGACAACGCCGCATCCGACGGCCGTCAGACCATGTCTGGCCACCTCATGACCACCAAGTCCCTCAAGGGCGGCGCCGACTACATCGGTGCGGCTCTGCTGAGCCACGGCAAGGTGCGTCTGTCCAAGCTTCCGACTGGTCACGGTGTCGACACCAACGGCCAGACGGATGTCGCCGGTCGCATCATCTACATCGCCTGATCGGGGACTGACTCATGCTGAACTTCGACCTGATCGAGCCCGCGGTTCTCACCGGATTCATCCGGGAGCTGCCGGCTCCGGCCACCTTCACGCTGAACACGTGGCTGCCGGACCGCAACATCCAGGACATCGAGGCCGCGTTCACCACGGCCTTCCGGCGCAACCGCGCTGCGATGTTCCGCGCCTACGACGCCGAGACGCCGATCGGCCAGCGGGACAACTTCCAGCGGCAGCGCGTCGCTTTGCCCCCTTTGGGTCAGAAGACCCTTGTGGGCGAAGAGGAGCGGCTTCGGCTGGAAATGCTCCGTTCCGGCGGTGACAACACCGCAGCCCTGATCCAGGCGCTCTACAACGACGCCCAGATCAACACCCAGGCCGTGCTGGCTCGGATGGAGCTGGCCCGTGGCCAGGTCCTGACGACCGGCAAGTTCACCCTCTCGGGGGAGAACGGCCTGAAGGGCATCGAGGCGGACTTCGGCGTCGCCGGCTCCCACCTGCCCACCGCTCCGGTCCTCTGGAGCGACCACGCGACCAGCGACCCGCTGGAGGACATGCGTGACTGGGCCGACCTCTACACCGACGACGCCGGCGAGCCCCCGGCCTTCGCCCTGACCTCGCGTCAGGCGATCGGCCACATGCTCCGCAACGAGTCGGTGCGGTCGAACTTCGCGACCCTGGGCGGCACGCCGGCAGTCATCACGCGGGCGCAGCTCGCGGGTCTGCTCGACGCGAACGACCTGCCGCAGCTGGTCGAGTACAACACGCAGGTCTTCACCTACGCGGACGTCTCGACCCGGGTCATCCCGGTCAACAAGATGATCTACCTCCCGGCCAACCCGGCGTCCCTGGGCAACACGTTCTGGGGCATCACCGCGGAGGCCCTGGAGCTGGTCGGGATGAACAACCCGCAGCTGACCTTCGCCCAGGCCCCCGGCCTGGTCGGCACGGTCACCCGCTCCGGCGACCCGGTCCGCACCTGGACCCACGTGGCAGCGATCGGCATGCCGGTCCTGGCCGCGCCGGAGAAGCTGCTCACCGCGACGATCTTCTAGATCATGGGTCGCGAGCTGACCGCGGTGGTGGTCATGGACGGCGGCGTGTACGGCCCGGGTTACATCAACCCGCCGCCGGATCACCTCGTCGCGCGGATCACCAACCCTGCTGTGTGGGGCGACGAGGACGAGGCTCCGGCCGAGCCCGCGTCGCCCCAGGGCTCGGACGCTCCGAAGCCGGAGGAGCCCAGCGCTCCCCCGGCCCAGGAGCCAGCCGAGCCGCCGGCCCCCGTCGAGCCGGAGGCGCCCGCTGCCCCCGAGCCCGTCGAGGAGCCGGAGACGCCCGTCGAGCCCAAGGCTGAGCCGGTACCCGTGCCGCCTCGGTCCGGCGCCGGCTCGGGCGCTGCCGCGTGGCGCGCGTTCGCGGACTACCACAAGGTGAGTTACCCCGCGAACGCCGGCCGCGAGGAGATCATCGAGGCCTGCGAAGAGGCCAAGGTCATCTGATCGGCCCGTCCCGGGCGGCGGCCCCCATCCGCTGTCCGGGACGGTGCTTCTCGACCCAGCCTGAAACGAGGACCTCATGACCAACCCCACGCGCACCTGCATCGGGTGCACGAAGACCGATGACCACCCGCGCCACGTGGTCTACGTGGGCGACGAATCCGAGGTCACATGGCACATGGACTGCCACGTGATCGCAACCGGCTGTGAGGTCTGCGAGCAGCAGATCGCCGCGGCCAAGGGGGCGAAGGGCGACCAGCTCCGCGACCACCTGCTGAAGACCGGCCCGAACGCGAAGCTGCCGGGATACACCCCGCCGTCTGACGCCCAGGTCCGGAAGGAGAACGGCTGACATGGCCAACAACCTCGTCCTCGCCGAATCCAGCCGGCTCGTTGACGCGTCCTTCGGCACGGCGGCCTACACGGCCCCGACCACGCCGATGAAGCTCGCCCTGATGACCGCCAACGGCAGCAACACCGCCGCGGGTACCGAGGTCGTCGGCGGCAGCTACGCCCGGCAGAGCCTGGTGATGGCCGCGGCCTCCGCGGGCGTCGCCGTCAACTCCGGCACCGTGGCCTTCACGGCCATGCCGGCGGTCACTGTCACCGGCGTCGAGATCTATGACTCGGCCGGCTCGCCGCGCCGGGCTTGGGTCGGCGCGCTCACCACGCCGCGGACGACCGGCGCAGGGGACACGCTGTCCTTCGCCGCGTCGAGCATCTCCGCGTCGTTGATCTAGCCCGCCCGGCATGATCGAACCCAGGCTGCGGTAGTCCTCCGGCCGCCCAGGATGGAGGGCTACCGTGGCGATCAGCTTTGCAGCGGGGACGGGCGTCTCCACAACAGCGGCAGCTCGGGGCACCACGTCCACGACCGTCGCCTACGTCGGCGTCGCCGTGAACCGCATGGCGATCCTGACCGTCGCAACCAAGCCCAGCACTGCGACCCTCCCCAGCACCCTGACGGACGGCGCGAGCAAGGCCTGGACCCGGATCACCGATGTCACCGGCGGTACCGGCACCAACGCCGCCGACACCGGCCCGACTCGGATCTGCAAGTACTACCGGATCCTCGACGGCACCGAGACCGGCAGCATCACCATCGCCTCGACCGGCGGGTCCGCGGTCCACGGCTGCATGGACGTCTACACCTCCGGAACCGGCGCCTGGGCCACGCCGATCGCGGTTACCGCCAGCGACACCACCGCGGCGGCGAACCCCTCAGCCGCATCCGGTACCTGGTCCAACGGCCTGACCACGAACGACCTGGTGCACGTCGGCTTCTCCGCGGAGACCGACAACACCGCGGCGGCCAGCGCCCACGTCATCACTCAGAGCGGCACGACCTTCTCGACGGTGACCGCACGGTCTCGCGTCGGGAACAGCTCGGGCAACCAGGGGTCGGTCTTCTCCTGGGACGCCAACGTCACCAACCCCGGTACCACCGCGGCCACCACCGTCGGCATGACCTGGTCGGCGACGAGCAGCGGCCCCTTCGCGCTGATCCGACTACGCGAGCGGACGCCGGCGAACCTGTCGACCATCACCGACAACTTCGACAACAACAGCATCGACAACCCGCCCTGGGGCGGCAACTTCGGCACGGTCAGCGAGACCGGCGGCCGAGCGCGGGTAGACGTCTCGACGGCCTTCTCCGGCTACCAGACGATCAGTTCCTACGTCTTCGACTCGTTCTTCCTCCGGGCCTACATGCCAGCCCCCAACGGGGCGACGAGCGGATATACCGCAGCCTGGCTGCAGGCGTCGATCAACGCGAACGGCACGGACGCCGGCTTCTACTACAACCTGGCGACCGACCAGCTGCAGCTGATGCAGCGCTCGAACTTCGCCGACGCGTCCTCGACGAACCTGACGTACGACCCGGTCGCACACGCCTGGTGGCGCATGCGGCTGGACACCGGCAATCTGCTCTGGGAGACCAGCCCGGACTGCATCACCTGGACCACGCGCCGGACCATGACGGCTCCGGCGTGGGTCACCGATGCGCGCACCGCCCGGGTGCTGCTCGAAGGGCACCGCAACGACGGCACCGCGAACTACGCCGAGTTCGACTACTTCAACGTGGCGCCGACCGTGTTCGCGGGCGCGGCCGACCTCTCGGCCGCGTCATCGCTGACAGCAGCCGGCCTTGCGGAGCTGGGCGCGGCAGCAACGCTCTCGTCCGGCTCCAGCCTGACCGCCGGGGCTATCACGACGAAGGCTGGCGCCAGCACACTGTCGGCGGCCAGCTCGCTGACCGCCGCCGGCCAGCTGGCCCTGCCCGCAGCCACGGCACTGTCCGCGGCCAGCTCGTTGACCGCCAGTGGCACCCGGGCCACCCCCGGCGCCACGGCGCTGTCGGCAGCCAGCTCGCTGTCTGCAACCGCGCTGCTGACCGCTCAGGCGGCCGTGGCGCTCTCTGCAGCGTCAGCCCTGGCGTCAGCCGGGGTGAGAGACACAGCTGGCGCAGCGACGCTCTCGGCCGCCTCCACGCTCGCCACCAACGCGTTGCGGACCGCGGTGTCAGCCGCGGCACTCTCGGCCGCGTCCAGCCTTGCCGCTCAGGCGATCCGCGTCACCCCCGGCGCGGCCGTCCTGGCCGCAGCCTCAGAACTCGCCGCCGCCGCCACTACAGCGGCCGGGAGCGGCGCCGCGCTGACAGCGTCGTCAGCGCTCACCGCTGATGGGCAGCACAGTGCCGTAGCAGCCACCGCGCTGACTGCAGCCTCTGCCCTGACGGCCAACGGGATTCGGGTCGCGAGTGCCGCCACCGTGCTGGCCGCGGCCAGCTCCCTGACGACGGCTGCCGTCGTCACCCGGCCCGCAGCCGCACTGCTCTCGGCCGCCAGCCAGCTGACCATCCAGGCTGGCGCCATCCAGTCCGGCGCCACAGTGCTGCAGGCCGCGTCGGGCTTCACGGCAGACGCCGTGAAATCGTCAGCCGCTGGTGTCATCCTGTCTGCAGGCACGAGTCTGGCGGTCGCCGGAGTCGTCCTGCGCGAGGCTGCCGCCCAGCTTGCCGCCGACAGCACGCTGACCGTGAACGCGACCCGGTCGGTCCAGGCCCAGATCGAGCTGCTCGCCGCCTCCGACCTGCTGCTGGCTGTCGATCAGGCCCTGGCCGGCGCGGTCGCCCTGACCGGCGCGTCGGAGCTGCACGTCGCGACGGACGGCAACTCGTTCAATCAGGTCCAGCTCAGCGCAATCAGCCAGCTGGTCGCCGACGCGGTGCTCTTCCCGGCGCTCTACGCGTACCCGCACACGGTCACCCCAGGCCGCAAGCTCGACGCCCTGGCTCGCAAGGACGAGAGCGGCAGCATCACCCGGCAAGGTCCGATCGCCAGTATCGCCCGCACGACGAGGGGAGCAGCATGAGCGAGGTCGGCGACGCGATCCTGCTGACATACGCCACCGCACCCGGCGCGACAGTCACCTTGACCTGGATCAACCGGGACACCGAGACCGTCCTCTACGACGAGGTGCCCGTCGCGGAGACCCTCGACGAGGGCGGCGACGGGACCGGCAAGTACCCGGTCGTCGTGACCGGCCCGACCGCCGGCTTCTGGGAAGCGCGCTTCACCTCGTCAGGCACGGCCACCAGTGTCGAGTCGTACTACGAGCGCTTCGAGGTGCTCAACCAGCCGCCGCCGCTGGCGACGTTGGCGGAGTACGAGGAGCTGTACGGCGCCCTCTCGTCCAGCCGCCAGGCGACCGCACGCGCGCTGCTGCGCCGGGCCAGCAAGCTGATCCGCGACTCGTTCTCGAACGTGGACGCGAAGATCGCGGGCGGCACCGTATCCCGGGACACCGTCGGCCTGGTCGTGATCAACATGACCGCCCAGGTGATGCGTAACCCCGCCGGCCTGCGCTCCGAAACGACTGGTCCGTTCTCCCGGGCCTACGACCCCGAGGCCGCCAGCGGCATGCTCCAGCTGTCCGACGCCGACCGGGCACTGCTCGGCGAGGCCGGGCTCGGCTCGGGCACCACCGGTAAGCGCGGCAAGATCGGAACTGCACGCATCACCGGTGGGCTGGTCCCGCCGGCTACCAGCCGACAGGGACGTCGCTGGCCGCGCGGCGGAACCTTCCCGAGCGGGTGGTGATCTAGATGGCGTTCGGGTCCAGCAACTCAGAGGCCGTCATTTTCCGCTACCCGCCACGCCGCGACAACTTTGGCGATGTGATCCCAGGCAGCGGCCGGGACGTGCTTGTCGAGAACTGTCTCTTCGCCCCTGGCCCAGGCCGGGAGGTGGAAGTACACGCATCCCAGGTCTCCGCAGACGGGACAGTTTTCGCCCAGCCCGACGCGCCCGCGATCACCGCCCTCGACCAGATCGTCATCCGCGGCGAGCTGTACGAGGTCGTCGAACGACCCCGGGTGTGGTTGAACGAGGGCACCGAGATCCCCGTCCGGATCGTGACCGGCTGACACCTTCCGCTTGCGGCGGGGCAGCTCGTACGGGTGCTGGTTCAACATCACGCCTGCTCCTTCGGTTCAGCCATCGGCCATCGACCGCGCCACTTGGCCGGCTTCGTCAAGCAGGTCCGCGCCCCCGGCGGGTGATACCAGACCTCGATCGGCGCCCCGGGGCTGCTGCCGACGTAGTACTTGCCGAAGACGATCGGCTTCTCGCAGTGCCTGCAGTGACCGGTCGTCGCCGTCACGGAATCTCCCAGTTCTCGACCTGCACGTCACCGCGGATGTCGCTGGCCAGCCAGGCCGCGGCGCCGGCCTGGGCGACCGCCGGCTGGCTGGCGGCGAAGGTACGTCGCTCGTACGGCCGGGCGTAGCCATTCGGGTCCTCGGCATAGGCGTCCAGCCAGTAGCACTCGTTGCCGACGCCGTACGGAATGGCGTCCAGCTCCTGCTCGCCACGGCGGTAGCACCAGGTGGCGTACGGCAGGTAGTCCTCGGTCCCCTTGCGGTGCATCATGCCGAGCCACCCGCCATCCACCGGGGAAGCGGAGACCTTCAGCGCCGCCAGCATCGGATCGTGGAAGGCGTCAATCTCGTCGTCGTCGGCGCCCATTACGCCCCCGGCCGGCGCTCGAACTGCTGCGCCAGCATCGTCAGGATGTCCCAGGCCAGGCAATCCACCAGCCCGTCCTCAGCGCCGCCTCCACGCTGGTTCAGCTCGCGCACGCACCGCTGAACCAGGAGCCGCTGCACCGCACAGGCACGCAGCACGAAGGCCGGGTCGTTGCGGATGATGTGGCCGGCGGCCCCGGTGGACACGCCTTCGGTATAGAGGAAGTGCATCGACATCGTCTGCTTGATGCCGTTGTGCCCCATGATGTTGGTCCCGCCCGTGGGGAACTCCTCCACGGAGGTCAGGCCGTTGGCCTCGAAGTCCGGGTCGGTGACATCCGGATCGACGGGCTCCCAGTAATCCCCGGCCACCCACTGCCAGTGCGCGCCGTCGTGCAGGTAGTGAGATCCCTCTCGGGATGCCTCGCGTGCCCAGGCTTCCCGCTCCTCCAGCTGCCGCAGGATCCACTCCGCCATTCCCAGCTTTACGTCACTCATGGCGAGAGCCTAACAGGGAGGTGTGACATGGCCGGTTGGGTAGTGAACGTGAGGTACGACCCCGACAAGGACGGTATGCGAGAGGTCGCGACCGGCTTTCATCTGCGCCGCGCGGTCACCCAGATAGCGAACAGCGCCAAGGCATTCGCGGAGTCGACTTCACCCAGCGGCTTCGAGGGCTACGAGCTGCAGTTCGAGGTCGACGTCGAGGTCATCCCCGACATCCCGCGCCGCCGCCGGGGCGAGCCGATGGAGCGTGTCGCTGCCGCGCTGATCAACCAGAGCCGGCTGGCCGTGCTCGTCGAGGTTGGCTCCAGCAACAGCGAGGAGTACCGCATCCTCACGCGGACCCTGCGCAACATCGAGCTGCAGGGCAAGCTCGCATGAGCCAGCCATGGCGTCGATTCCCCGACGCACCCAAGACCGTCGCGAAGCTCCTGGAACCGCTGGCCCCCGCGGTGACCGCCGGCTCGCGCGTCGGAACCAGATTCCCGTCGACTCTGACCGGCGTCATGCCGTTCATCCGGGTCACCCGTCACGGCGGACCCAGCGACGAAGTAAGCGACTACGCATTCGTGCACGTGGATGTACTCAGCGACAGCCTCTCAGCTGCGGAGGTGCTGTCAGAGCGCATCCGGCAGAAGCTCACCACCGAGAGGTTGCGGCTCGGCTCAGCGGTCGTCGACCGCGTCGAGTGCACCTCGGCTCCCGAGGAGATGCCGCCGTGGGCTCCGAACATCAACCGGTTCGAGGCCCGCTACACCGTTGTCTTCCGCCGGCAGACCGTGCCGTCGTAAGGGAGAACCGCCCACCCTGCCCGCCCCGCTTGACGGGGCTCATCGTCATGCCCCGATCTGGAAGGAAGGGCACATGCCGTATTCGACTCTGCGCGATAAGCAGAACGAGCTGATTCGGAAGGCTCGCGACGGCTCGATCTTCATCGCGCCACTGTCCACCGTCAACCTCGCCTCGCTGACCACCGGCTCCGGTTCGGACCTGGTCACCCTGCCCTCCGGCTGGGAAGACCTGGGCTGGACCTCCACCGACGGCTCCTCTTGGGGCCGCGAGACCGAGCAGTCCGACGTCAACGCGTTCGGCTCCCAGGAACCGGTCCGCTCCGACATCACCAGCGACGTCATCACCATGGGCTGCACCGCCCTGGAGACGAAGCTGCTGACGCTGGGCCTCTACATCGGCGTCGACACGACCGGCCTGGAGGCCACCGCGGTCACGGGCGAGGTCCGGATCGCCAAGCCCACCCGGGCCGCGAACTACCACTACCGGGTCCTGGGCCTCTTCGTCGATGAGATCGAAGAGGGCGAGATCTACCTGGGTCGCTACATGCCCCGCGCGAAGATTACCGAGCGTGGCGAGCAGGTCTACACGGACGGTGACGATCCCGTGCAGTATCCCCTCACCTTCACGGGTTACGAGGACAGCACGGCCGGCACCAGTCATGAGTGGCTGTTCGGTGGACCGGGCTGGAAGGCCCTGCTCGTCAAGATGGGCATCGACATCGCCACCTAGTAACAGAGCGTGTCTGGACCTACGTGGCGTCACGCTGCGTAGGGTCAGACGCAAGGGTCGGGGCGGCGGCTTGGGTGGGCACGCCGCCCCGACTTCTAACCTGCCTCGCCTGCCCTCCCAGGAAGGAATGACATGGCTGAGAACGAACAGGTCGTCTACGTCAAGCTCGGTCGCGATGGCGAGATCATCGAGCGCGCCGCAGCCACGCCGGCGGACCACGTGCAGTTCAGGGGCACCGGCTGGGTCCGCAAGGACAGCACGGCCGGTAAGCGCGTGACCAACCCGAAGAAGTCCGACGACGTCTCCAAGCTCTCGGCCTCCGCGGTCACGGCACACGCCGCCGCCGCGTCCGTCGGCGCCGGCGAGACGTCGACCAAGACCACGACCTCCAGCACCACCGGCACGCCGAAGTCCTGAAGCCCGGGGCGGGACCCGGAGTCCCGCCCCGCCTTCCGGATCCGAATCCACGCAAGGAGCCCACCCGGCTATGACCAGTCCCGACCCGCTGAACCCGACCCCTGCCGCCTGGACCCCTCCGGCCGGCCCGCCGCCGGCCGCCGCGCCGCCGCCCGTCTACATGCAGCCCGAGCTGCCCCCGAAGCCCAAGGCGCTCTTCAGCCTCGACGACCTGGAGAACGAGAAGACGGCGGAGCCGTTCATCTTCGACTACCAGGGCGCGACCTTCGAGCTGCTCGACCCGCAGGATCTCGACTGGCAGGACCTGATGGTCGCCCAGGAGAACCCGCGACTGATGATCCACATCATCATGCCGGAGGAGCAGCGGCCCATCTTCCTGGAGAAGAAGCTCTCCATGCGCAAGCTGGAAGCCCTCCTCAAGCGCTGGCAGCAGCACTTCGGGCTGCCCACGGCGGGGGAAGCCGAAGGCTCTGCTCGCTCCTAGCGCGCTATGCAGAGCCGCTCAAGGCTGACTTCGCTCGCCACTACCCCGGACGCGACGTCGGGCGGATGTGGCGCGAACGACGCTGGCGTGACCTCCTGACCCTGATCGACTGGCTCCCTCGCGCGTCCGCCTACATGGAAGCCATGAGCGAGGACGACGAGCTGGCCCGTCAGATCCTGGACCAGAAGGACGACGGCAAGAAGCGGGCGCCGCGCGGCCCGCGGATCTCCGAATGGTCAACCGAGGTCGAGAAGATGACCGACATCGTCGACCGACTGGGCGAACTGATGCAGGCGACGGTAGCGGCGAACGGCGGGAAGCCGCCGAAGATCAAGCCGCAGCCCCGCCCGCGTACGGCCATCGACCGGATGCGCGACAAGCGGCGCATGGAGCATCACCGGAAGGTCGTGTCTCGGGTGCTGATTCAGCAGCCGGACGGCACTACCAAGCGGATCAGCCTCGGCCCGCCTCCGGGCGGCAAGCCCGTGGTCAAGGCCCAGGGCAAGACCGTGCTCCAGCCCGGCGAGGACCCGTTCAGGCTCAAGGCCCCGCGCAGGCGCGGCGCGTCGCCGCCGACAGGTCCGATCACCGGCGAACCACGATGACGTCACGGCCACCTCTTCCTGCTGCTGAAAGGGGTGGCCCGTGGCGTACAACGCTGGCACCGCGTATTTGCAGGTCATTCCATCGTTCCGCGACATCGAGAAGAACATCGCGAACGACCTGCGGAAGATGGCCCGGTCCTTCGGGGTCGAGCTGGACAAGCAGATCCCGAAGGCTCTGTCCGACGCGCTGACCAAGGCCAGCAAGGACGTCGAGAAGGACACCACCAAGGCCGCGGCCGACCTGGCCACAGCTCGCGCGCAGGCCATCGCCAAGCTGCTGGAGCGGTCCGAGAACGACCAGGTCAGACGGACTCAGCAGACCGTCAAGAAGCAGGGCGACCTGTACGCCGGCCTGGGCAAGATCCGGCAGAAGCTGGCCGAGGACGACCTCAAGGCGTTCGATCGCGCGCAGAGCGAGGAGACCAAGAGGACCGAGCGCGCCGCCAAGCAGCGGGCAGGCATCCTCATCCAGGTCGCTGCAGCCCGGCAGAAGGCCCTCTCGAAGCTGGCCAGCGACACACTGCGGGAGCAGGAGTCTGCCGAGCGCGAGCTGGAGAAGGCCCGCGAGGAAGCGCACAAGGAGCAGATCCGCCGGGACGCCGCGCGCATCGTCCAGCTGCGCAAGGAGCAGGCCGAGCAGCAGAAGATCGTCGAGGCCCAGCGCAAGGCCGCCCAGGAGGAAGCTGCCCGGGTGTTCCGCGGAAGCACCGCGGGCAAGGCCGCCGCGGGCGCGCGTGAGGCCGCCGGCTCCATCCAGGACCTGCCGATCCACCTGAACGACAAGAACATCTACGGCGAGATCCAGCGGATCCGCCAGCAGATCAAGTCCCTGGGTGACCTGGAGATCGGCGTCAACATCGACGTCGAGGACTTCGCGAACAACGTCGAGGCGCAGTTCGCCCGGCTCAAGGCCATCGCCCATGACTTCAGCGTCGACATCGACGTCCGGACCGACGCCGCCGCTGCCGCCACCCAGCTGGGTGGCGTGCTCGTGCTGCTCAACCGGATCGACGGGGACGACGCTGAGGTCGAAGTCAACGTCGACACCGACTCCGCGCGGGCGCGCCTGGTCTCGTTCGGCGAGTCGCTGCAGGTCAACTTCTCCCGGCTCGGCAACCTGATCGCCCTGGGCGCAAGCCTCGGCTCGGTGATCGTGCCGGCCGCTGCCGCCGCCACCGCGGCGATCGGCGCGCTCGGCACGGCGGCGCTCGGGGCGGGCGCCGGCATCGGTGTCATGGTGCTCGGCTTCGGCGGTGTCGGTGACGCTGTCAAGGCGCTTGGCGACGCGGCCGACGACCAGTCGAAGACCAACAAGTCCCTGGTCAACAGCGAGAACCAGGTGCTGAACGCCATCGACGGCGTCGCGTCGGCTCGGCGTTCGCTGGCCAACACCATCGCCAGCAACCGCGACGCCGCCATCCGGGCGGCTCAGTCCGTGGCCAAGGCCGAGCGTGACCTGGCGCGGGCTCGGGTCGAAGCCGATCGCGATGCCGAGGAATCTGCCCGCAAGGTGGCTGAGGCCCGCCGCAAGGCCGCGCGCGACGCGGTCGAAGCGGCTCAGCGCGTCCAGGACGCGCAACGGTCGCTGGCCCGGGATGAGACCGACGCCCAGCGCGCTCGCGAGGATCTGACGCGCGCGTATCGCGATGCCCAGCACGCGTATGAGGACGTGACTGTGGCGATCGAGCGAAACTCGCTCGATCAGCAGCAGGCCCTCCTCGACATCGCTGAGGCCAAGGAAGAGCTGGACAAGCTGATCGCGAACCCCCGGGCGACCGAGGCAGAGCGCAAGCAGGCCCAGATCAACTACGAGCGACGCAAGCTGCAGCTCGTCGACCTGGGCAACACTCAGCAGGAGCTGGCTGAAAAGTACGACGACTACACCGAGAAGGGGCTGGAGGGCTCCCGGGAGATCGTTGACGCCCAGGAGCGGGTCCGGGACGCAGACGAGAAGGTCGCCGACGCCAAGCGCGACCTGATCGAAGCGCAGAAGGACCAGCAGCAGGCCCTCATCGACGGCAACCAGGCCATCGCTGATTCCATCCGAAATCAGCAGGAGCAGCAGGAGCGCAGCCAGCAGGCGATCTCCGACGCCGAGGAGCGGCTGTCCAACGAGCGGCGCGACCGCGACGCTCAGCAGCGCCAGGCTGCGTTCGCCTTGGCCGGTGCCCAGCAGGGCCTGGTGTCCGCCCAGCGGGCGCTGGCCGGCGCCTACGCCAGCGCCGGAGATGCCGGCGGCGCCGCGCTCGACAAGGTGAACACCGCGATGGGCAAGCTGTCTCCGACAGCCCAGCGCTTCGCCAAGTTCATCTTCGGCCTGCGCGACGACTTCTACGACCTGCGGGCCGCCGCCGCGGACGGCATGCTGTCCGGGCTGCAGACCGCGATCGAGTCCGTGCTGCCCTACCTGCCGGCGTTCACGGACTTCGTACGCCGCGTGGGTAACAAGCTGGGCCAGCTGTTCATCCGGTTCGCCGACTCGCTGAAGGACCCGGTCTTCCAGAAGTTCTTCCAGTACATCGACGACACCGCTGTGCCGTCGCTGGAAGACCTCTACACGATCACCACCAACCTGCTCCAGGGTTTCATCGGCCTGTTCCTGGGCTTCACGCCCTTCTCCGAAGACATCACCGGCGGCGTGGTCGAGATGTCCGAGGCGTTCAAGGACTGGGCCACCACGCTGGACCAGAACGCCGGATTCCAGAACTTCCTGCAGTACATCCGGGACAACGGGCCGCTGGTCGTCGACTTCTTCGGCCAGCTGATCACCTTCGGGACCAAGCTGATCGAGGCCATGGCACCGCTCGGTCCGGTCGTCCTGACCATCCTCGACGGCTTCGTCAGCTTCCTGTCGTCGCTGCCCGAGGACGTCCTGATCGCACTGGTCGCCGGTATCGCCGGCCTGGCCGCCGGCCTGGGGATCCTGAGCGCGGCAACTTCGGTTGCCGCGATCAGCACCACGGCCTTCGTGGTCGCCGGCGTGATTGCAGCGGTCGCTGCTGCCGTTGTCGGTATCACCTTGCTATTCCAGAAGGTCGCGCCGCTGCGTGAGTTCTTTGTGAATCTGTGGCAGCAGTTCATTGAAGTCCTGAAGATGGTCTGGGTTCAGGTTCAGCCCATTCTGGCCAGCCTCGCAGCTTCTGCGCTTAATTTGTATTACAACGCCTTCCTTCCCGCCATGCGCGGAATCTGGGAGGTAGCGCAGCGCCTGTGGGCCATCTTCAAGCCGATCTTCGAGGTCATCGGCATGATCTTGGTGGCGGTAGGAAAGGCCGTCCTCTTCCTCTGGAAGTGGGTGTGGGCTCCCGCGTTCCAGCAGATGAGCTTCGTGATCACCAAGATCCTGGTCCCGGTGATCAAGTTCCTGTACGAGAACGTGATCAAGCCGATCTTCCGCAGCATGGAGATCGTCACGAACATCTGGGCGGCTGCCTTCAAGGTCGCCTTCGGTGTCGCGCAAATCGCCATGAAGGTTCTGGGCGTAACATTCACGACCTTCTATCGAATTTTCATCAAGCCGTTCATCGACGCCATAACGCCATTCTTTAAGTGGCTGGGTGGCATCATCGAAAAGTACGTGCGGCCTCAGTGGGATTCGGCGATCAAGCGCCTGGGCGAGTACTGGAACTGGCTGAAGGAACAGACCCGAAAGCCGATCAAGTTCATCGTCGAGACCCTGCTCAACCAGGGCATCCTGAAGGGCTACAACAAGCTCGCCGAGATGTTCGACGTCGAGCCCAAGAACGTCCAGATCCCGCCGCCCTCGGGCGGCTGGGCCACGGGCGGTGTCATGGACGTGCTCCCCGGCTACAGCCCCGGAGTCGACAACCACACGTTCATCTCGCCGACCGGCGGCGTCATCGGGCTCTCCGGCGGAGAAGGCATCCTCCGGCCCGAGGTCACCGCGCTGGTCCGCCCGTGGCTCGACGAGGCCAACGCGGCAGCGCGGCGCGGCGGCAAGGCGGCGGTCAGCCAGTTCCTCGGTGGCTACGCCCGCGGCGGCGTCATCCCCGGCGGCGCGGGCGAAGGCCCCGGCGACTGGTGGGACAAGGCCAGAGGCAAGGGCAGCGACCTTTGGAAGGGGCTGAAGGACAAGGCCACGGACGTGTTCGAGGGGTTCAAGGACCTTGCGAGCGACCCGGCCGGATTCCTGAAGAAGCTCGCCGACAAGCTGATCAACCTGGTGCCCGGCAAGGACACCACGTTCGTGAAGGCGGCGCTCGGCCTGCCGAATACCCTGCTCGGATCGCTCACCGACAAGGTGAAGGGCCTGTTCCTGGGCGGCCAGGACGAAGGCGTTGCCGGAACCCCCGGCTCCGCCGGCGGCCTGGGCGGCTCGGCCGGCATGATGAGGATCCTGCGCATGGCCTTCCCGGGCCTGCCGCTGATCTCCGGCTTCCGGCCCGGCGCCATCACGGCGACCGGCAACCCGTCGTACCACGGCAAGAACCGGGCGACCGACCTCCCGCCGCGGTCCGACGTGTTCGAGTGGATCCACAAGAACTACCCGAACAGCCGGGAGCTGATCTTCTCGCCCAAGGGGGCGAGGCAGATCTGGAACGGCCGACCGCACGTCTTCCGCGGCATCACCAAGGCGATGCACTATAACCACGTCCACTGGGCCTACGACCAGGGTGGATGGCTCCCGGACACCCGGGAGATGCCGGGCCAGCAGATGTCGGTCTTCCACGGCCGCCGTCAGCCCGACGCGGTGCTCACCAACGAGCAGTGGAACAGCATCAGCAAGGTGGCCCAGGCGGCGGTCGGCGGGCGAAGCGGTGGGCGCGGAGACGCCTACAACTTCGACTTCGCCAACTCGACGCTGACGGCCGACCGGCTCCAGTCCATCCAGTCCCGCCGCGACACGCTCGATCGCGTCACCCGTCCCAACTGGTAAGCCCGCGGCCGGAGTCTGCGCGTAGCGCTCCGGCCGCGGCTACAGCCCGAGAGAGGGGTGAGGCATGGCGATCCTTGCTGGCGGCCTGCTGGTACTCCCACCCGAACCAGAGATCATCACCCCACCCTCGGTCGCGTATCGCGAGGACGTCGGCACGCTCACGGCGTCCTGGATCGATCCGACCGGCGTGGAGTGGCCGCTCAGCATGACCGACGAGCAGATCGGCTGGTTCACCATGAACGGCCCGGCCGGCTGGGGCGCCGTGCCGATCGAGATCGTCACGGACGAGTTGAGCCGCGGTGGCGAGCAGGTCCGGTTCATCCGGACCAAGCCCCGGCGGATGCAGTGGCCGGTCTACGTCTGGGGCGAAGACCACCTGCAGTACATCGAGCGCAGCCGCCGGATCACCCGGGCGTTCACGATGACGACCCAGCGCAAGGCCCCGGGGTACATCAAGATCGAAAGGCCGGACGGCCGGTACCGGCTCATCGCCTGCTACTACGAGCAGGGCTTCGAGGGCGAGGCCGAGCACGGGCACCTGTGGTCCAAGCACGTCCTGCAGCTCTACTGCCCGGACGGCTACTGGGCCAGCGACCGCAGCATCCTCGCGGAGCGCTCCTTCGTCGGCCCGACCGACCCGGGCGACCCCGAGGCGCCGGCCACCTTCTACACGCCGTTCATGTTCCTGACCAGCTCGCAGGTCATCGGCGAAGGCGGAGGCGGCGACCCCGCCGAGACCAGCATCCTCAACCCCGGCGAGGTCGACGCCTGGCCGACCTGGGTGATCACCGGACCGATGACTCGGGTCGAGGCGGAGAACCTGACGCTGGGCCTGCGCTTCGCGGTCGAGTACACGCTGACCGCCGGCCAGACGATCCACATCACCACCAGCCGTCCGTCCGTGCGCGGCCCTGGCGACGCCAACCTGTCCGAGTACGTCGACTGGTTCAACGTGGCCGGCGGCGCCTACCTGTGGCCGCTGACCGACGGCGAGAACCAGATCAGGTTCCAGGTCGACGGCGCCGGCGAAGGCACGCAGATCGCGATGACCTTCACGCCGCGCCACGAGACCGCCTGATCAAGGAGGCATAGACCGTGGCCGATCTGTACGCCAACTACGCCGCCCTGGCCGCGGCCGAGACCGAAGGCGTGGACTACACCCGCGCCGTCACCCTGTTCCCGGGCGCCAAGGGCGCCTCGATCGCCATCCACGGCGGTGGCATCGAGGCCGGCTCGGGAGAGGTCGCCGCCGCGGTCGCCGCCGGCGCGATGAACTGCTACGTCTTCGCTGGCATCAAGAGCAGCGGCAACACCGACCTGCACATCACCAGCACGAACTTCGACGAGCCTCAGGCCCTGGCGCTCGTCGCCGCGTCGACCAGGACGCTGTCGTTCCACGGCTACTCCGGCGCCACGCCGGTGACTGCGATCGGTGGCCTCGACACTGTTCGAGTCACCCGCATCACCGAGGCCTTGGAGCTGGCCGGCTTCACGGTGGTCCCGACGTCCAGCGAGATCGCCGGCACCGACCCGGACAACATCTGCAACAAGAACCTCAACGGCGCGGGCGTGCAGCTGGAAATGACGCTGGCCCAGCGCCAGGCGTTCTTCCCCGGCGGCAACACCTCACGCGCGGTCCGCGAGTCCGGCGCCCGGACCGAGACCTTCTGGGCCTATGTCGCCGCGGTGCGCGCCGGGTACGCCGGGCTGAAGGTCGGCGTCACGCTCGACCGCTCGGACGTCACCAGCTGGGAACCCCGGCTGATGGGCAACGGCCTGGTCTGGATCGGGCCGAACTCCGACGGCATGCCGCCGTCCTGGCAGGACCCTCGCTTCCTCTACTGCCAGCGGGTCGGCGCCACGCCGGTGCTCGGCATGCAGATCGACGGCGCCTCCGCGCGCTACCCCGCGCTGATCCAGCACCTGTCGAACATGCCTGCATGGATCGACACGCTGTACGTCACGGACCACGCCGACCCCGAGGCTGACTACCAGGGCAATCACACCAGCTTCATCGAGAACTTCCGGGACTGGTACACCAACGTCATCCAGCAACTGCCGACGGTGATCCGGGTGAAGGTCAAGGCCGGCCCGGTCCTGAACTGGCAGTGGACCATGGACCCGGCGCTGGGCAACGGCGTCTTCTCGCGCTTCGACCCGGGCCTGGTCTACTCCGACTTCTACGGCATGAACCTGCTGCTCCCGGCAGAGGAGGCCGGCACCACCCACGCGGCCACGGCCTACCCGACCGCCGCCTCGTCCCTGGCTGGCTTCAAGAACTACCGGCTGTCGGTCGCCGACGATCGCCCGCGCCTGCTGCCGAAGATCGGCGCCGTCGGTCTCCCCTTCGACACCGACGGCCTGGCGCGGTCTGCCTGGCTGCTCGGCGTGATGGACGAGATCACCAGCTGGAGCTTCACCGCCCAGGGCTGGACCATGGTCGGCTTCTCCTGGTTCAACGGCACCGGCTCCGGCCCGGCGCTGTCAGATCTCGGCAGCGCGCGGTATTACCGGCTGGACGTACGTCAGGCCGGGTTGAACATCCGCTCGACGTACCCCGACGACATCCCCGCGCCGGTCTACGCCATGAACGAGATCATCATCGAGGCCTCCGATGATCCCGACCAGGTGCAGCCCACCGAGCCACCCGAGTTCCCGAACCCCGACGTCCCGCCCACCACGGTCGAGCTGCCCCCGGGTGGCATGCCGCTCGACGGCCCGGCCGCGGCCCGGCTGCTCGCGGCCGACTACACGATCCTGATCACCGACAAGAACCTCGTCGTCCAGGGCGACCCGATCGACGAGTGGAAGACGCTGCAGGCCAGCATCCGCTGGAAGGAGCCCAGCTCCGGCCAGATCACCGTGCCGGCTCACCAGTACATCCGCCAGCAGCTCGGCGCCGGCAACCGAGTGGTCATCATCCGGCGCGTGCTCGGCACCCAGCACATCCTCGTGGCCGGCCCGATCGAGAAGGTCATGCGCGAACGCTCCGACGCCGGCGAAAACGGCGGCGTCGGCATGCTCACGATCTCGTTCGTCGAGGACATGGCCTGGCTCGGTGCCCGGCTGGCCTACCCCAATCCGGCCCTGCCCATCGACGGGCAGGTGACGGACTACTGGACGTTCGACGGCGACCCCGAGATGGCGATGCTGACCCTGGTCAACACCCAGGCCGGACCGGGCGCGCTGACCGAACGCCAGATCCCCAAGCTGCGTGTGGCGGCGTACTCCGGCCTGGCCGGCACCGGCACCGTCCTGCTCGGCCCGACGTCCGACGTCGCGCCGCGCGAACGCCTGGAGAAGCTGACCGACGTCCTGCGCAAGATCTCCATCCTGGGCGCCAACCCGCCCGGGAGCAGCGTCCATCACCCGGACTCGCTCGGCTTCCGCACCCGCCAGACTCAGATCGCCGGCGAGAACGTGATCCTGTTCGAGCCGGTTCGCTCGCAGGACCGCCGCGGTCAGATCCACTTCTCGTTCAGCCGCGGCAACCTGGAGTACTACTCGTTCGAGCAGGAGGCGCCGCAGACCACCACGCTGATGGTCGGCGGCCAGGGCGAGGGCGCTGACCGCGCACTGCGCCAGTTCGAGACCCCCGATGCCGAGCAGCTGGCCTGGGGTCGGTTCGAGGGCTACCTGTCCCGGCCCGGCACGGACTCGGCGCTCGTGGCCCAGGCCGACGCGACCGAAGACCTGGCCGACAAGGGCATGACGTCCCGGCTCGCGCTCAATGCCTCCGACACCGTCGACCAGCGGTACGGCGTGCACTACAACGCCGGCGACATCGGCAGCGTCGAGATGGACGCCGACGAGTACGAGATCGCGCCGATCCAGACGGTCAACGTCCAGGCCTGGCCGACCGCCGGCGAGGTAGTCGGCGTCACCATCGGCGACCAGTCGGCCCGCCAGGACTCCGCCTGGGGTAAGCGGATGAGCAACCTGGAGAAGCGCCTGGGACGGCAGGAGCGCCTGTGACCCACTACGACACCAGAGGAGGTATCGGCTGATGGCAGAAACGTCGTTCCCGTACGCCGGCGGCCAGGGCGTAACCGATGCCGCCTACGAGCAGCTCATGTCGAAGGTGACCGGGGACGGCCGCATCGATCTCGATGTCGCCGGCAACTCGCTCACCGTCCCCGCGGTCTACGCGGACTCGACCGGCCGGCAGTTCAAGGTCCGGGCCAACAGCGCGTTCATCGTCCGTGGCTTCCGCTGGGAGGCCGGCGCGGACGGGATCGTCCGGTCGCTCGACGCGAACACCAGCGGTAACCCGCGGCTCGACCTGGTCGTGCTCCGGCTCGATCGCTCGAACTTCACCGTGCGGGTCCAGGTGCTGAAGGGCACCCCCGCCGCCGTGCCGACGCTCCCCGCCGTCACGCAGCAGACCGGCTCGACCGGTCGCTACGAGATCCCGCTGGCCTCGATCCGCGTCGCGCACAACGCCGGCAGCAACCTGCCCAGCATCGCCAGCGGCGACGTCACGGCCTACGAAAACTGGCTCGGCGCAGCGCAGCTGATCGGGCACTCGTTCGCCCGGCCCGCGGTGAAGCCCGGTGGCATCTGGACCGAGTACGACACCAACCGCTCGTTCGTCGGCCTGTCGAACCGCTGGCACCTGTTCGCCGAGGACACGCCGTCCTACCAGTTCACCGCCAACGGCAGCTGGGACCCCGCTCGGTTCTACGTGTACGCCACCCGCCGCAACGGATGGGTGATGGTGCAGGGGATCGCATACCGGAAGAACGGCCTGGCCGACGCGGCACCGGGGACGGACATCCCGATCTGCACGCTGCCCGAGGCCTACCGGCCGGACCTCGGCCAGTACGGCGACGGCAGCCAGTCCGGCAACCTCCCGATCCGCGTCTTCGCCAGCAACACGGACGGCGCGATCACGCTGTTCGACCACGAGGTGCTCAAGGCCGGCCAGTTCGTGCACTTCGGACCGCTGACGTGGCCGATCAAGTGAAGGGGGCACTCGCATGGCGCGCATGAGGTTCGGAGGCGGCCCGCAGGACGTCTACATGTTCGAGGACACCGACGGCGACCTGCACGCCGGTGGGGGCTTCAACGCCCTGATGTACGAGAGCGACGACCCGGGCGCCGCCCCGATCACCGACCTGCTCACCGATGACGGGGAGCCGGCCACCTACATCACGACCAGCGACGGCAGCACCGCGCCGGACGGCCCCGCGGCCGGCCAGCTGCCCATCTTCTGGGGTCCGGACGGCGTCTACGAGATGTGGACGTCCATCAACAGCTCCCCGCGGGTCCTGCTCACCTCGACCAACCTGGGCTCCTACTTCGGGCCGACGAAGACCCAGGTCGACGAGCTGCTGGGCAGCGGTAACCCGAACCCGCTGAACATCGCCTTCTCCTCGCTGATCGGTATCGACGCCGAGTCGATCGACACGGCGCCGGTCGGCTCCACGCTGATCAAGCAGCTCGACGGCGAGTACGGCGCCGGCGGTGCGCCGATCCCCCTGGCCGACACCCTCTGGGTCGCGGCCAGCGACGCCCCCGACTCGTTCGACCCCGCGCCGTACGTCTGCGACGGCACGGCCGACAACGTCCAGATCCAGGCCGCCATCGACAACGCCTTCGGGATGCGCGTCGGTCTGAGCCCCGGCACCTTCGCCATCGCGGCGCCGGTCAACCTCATCGGCCCGAACAACGCCACGCTGGTCCTGGCTCGCTACCTGACCGGCTCCGGCGAGTCCGCCACGAAGCTGGTGGCCGGCTCCGGCGTTACCTCCGCGATCTTCATGGGCTCCGGCGTCAGCGCGCACGTCTCAGACCTGACCATCGCTGTCACCGGCAGCACCCGGGGCATCTACACCGAGAAGACCCCGACGGCCGGCGCTGAGCTGCGCGGCTGGTACAACGGCTCGATCCGGCGCGTCAACGTGACCGGCCCGAACGACGGCACGCACTCCACCTTCGCCATCAGCCTGAAGACCTGCCTGCAGTTCACGGTCGAGGACGTGCACATCACCGGCTGCGGCATGGGCATCGAGGTCACCTCCGAGGACGGCAGCTTCACCGCCGGCTACGGGCTGATCAGCCGGTGCCACGTCGGCGTCATCGGCGCCAACGCCATCGCGTACCGGATCGGCGCCGACGCCGGCAAGGTCAAGATGATCACGATGGCGAACTGCTCTGCTTTCGTCGACCCGGTCTACTCCAACAGCGTGGCGTTCTTGATGTCCACGCCCACCGGCGAGGTCTCGGCGATCCGGATCATCAACGGCACGGCGCGGGGCTTCTACAGGTCCCTGCTGATCGATGCGCTGGCCTACGAGTGCTTCGTCGACTTCGGGTACGCCCAGCTGAAGACCGGCGGCCAGTTCGCACGCGTAGCCGGATTCGCCAACAAGGTCAGCGTCTCCGAGCTGCAGATGGACTCGGGCGCCACCGCGACGGCGATCAGCGACGTCAACGCGCTCGCCACGCTCCCCAACGAGTACCAGGTGCACGCCTACGCGGCGACGGGCAGCCTGACCTCTTCGGTAGGCAACGGGGTGGTCACCCGCGGCCTGGTCGAGGGCGGCGCCACCTTCTCCGACCAGCTCCGGGTCTTCCCCGGCCAGGCCCGGCGGACCGCCGGGCCGTGGACGATGTCCGGCTCGCTCTCGGGCAAGGTCGGCGCCGGTGTATTCAGCTGGTACAACGAGTCGGGCTACCCCGTCTATATCCGCAGCGTCCGCGCTGTTGTGGGCACCGCACCCACGGGCTCCTCGATCATCGTGGACGTCAACATCAACGGCACCACGGCGTTCACCACCCAGGCCAACCGGCCGACGATCGCGATCAGCGGCACCACGTCCGGCAAGGTGACCAACATGAACGTGCTCGCAGTCCCGGACGGCGGCCGGATCAGCGTCGACATCGACCAGGTCGGCAGCACCGTGGCCGGCTCGGATCTGACGGTGCAGATCGAGGTGCAGTAGTGGCCATCAGCCGGAACAACAACGCCAACAACGGCACGCTCTCCAACACGGGCTCGGCCACGACGCTGACCACGAGCTGGGACACCTCGCTGCTGAAGCTCGGCGACCGGGTGTTCTGCTTCCTCAGCAGCATCGCCACCAACCCGACTCTGACCGCGCCGGTCGGCGGCGGCTGGACACAGCTCGGCTCGCTCTACAAGCCGACGACGACGCTGGCCACCGCGGTCTTCTACAAGGACTACGTGGCCGAGGCGGCGTCAACCACGCACACGTGGACGTTCAGCGCCGCCGGCCGTTGCATCGCCGAGCTGCAGGCGTACAGCGGCTGCGACCTGTCGCAGGCCCCGCTGTCCGGCAACAACGCCACGCTCACCAGTGGGGTCTCGGTATCCGGCTCGTCAGCGGTGACCGACGGCGACTGGGTGCTCAACCTGGCCGCCGGCCGGCAGAGCCCCGGCGACGCTGCGGCAATCACCTGGGCCTCGACCACCGGCACCGACAACGAGTCGTTCGACCTGCGCGCATCAGCGACCAGCACGACGCCGCAGCTGACCGCGGTCTTCACGGACGTCAACATGGCGCAGCCGACAGGCACCACCACGCGGACGCTGACGGCCTCGAAGACCCTGGCCGAGGCCCACATATGGGCAGTGCGCCTCAGGGCCGCAGCCGCAGCCGCAGGCTGGCGCGTCGGCATGCCGGTACGCTGACCCTAACGAGGAATAACCCCAACCTCTCTGGCGCCCGAGCGGCGCCAGTCGTGCGCCCACCCATTGCGAGGAGGCCTCATGCACGAGGGCACATTCACCGGAGGGCCGCTGGACGGCCTGACCTACACCATCGAAAGCACCCAGGGAGTCCTGGTCATCGCCAAGGACTCCCGGGTTGCGTGGCTCTACCGCAGCAACGGAGAGTCGCTCGTCGACCCGCGCCCGTACGAGCTGGTGCTCGACGAGACCACGGACGAGCTGACCGGCGCCCGGCCGTTCGACGAGGACAAGGCCATCGCGGCGGCCGAGGCCGGGTACGACATCATCGCCGCCCCCGGCGAGGACCCGACCGAGGAAGAGCTGGCAGAGGAGGAGGTGCTCACCGATGGCGAGTAACCCGAACCCGACCCGCATCAGCGCGGCGCTCTGGTACCTCTGGACCGAGATCGACAAGTTCGAGAAGTCGGCCCAGTACGGCGGTAGCTACGCGAACAAGCCCGGCTACCACAACTACCGCAACACCCTGCCGGCCGGGGACTACTCCGTCGGCGAGGTCAGCAACGACCGCAAGGGCTCCGGATCCAAGGTCTCGGCACTCGACATCACGCTGTCCAACGCGGCGATGATCAAGTACTCGAAGCGCCTCGACGCCGCGATGCGCGCCAAGGACAAGCGGCTCTACATCAACGGCCAGCCGATCCTGCGCGAGTTCATCGGCACCAAGGACGGCAAGACCGTCTACTGCTACATGCTCACCGGTGGCAAGGCGCAGGGCGTCGGCGCGGACTCCGGCCCGGACAAGGGTCGCTCGAAGACGCACCTCTGGCACATCCACCTGTCGATCATCCGGCTCTTCTGCGAGTCGAGTGACGCGATGGAGCGCATCCTCTCCATCTGGAAGGGCGAGCTTTACAGTGCCTGGGCCAAGCGCCACGGCATTGTGACCACCCCGAAGCCGCAGCCGGTCAAGCCGGCCAAGCCCGCGACCCCGGCCAAGCCGGGCCTGCCGTCCTACAAGAACGGGTCGCGCGAGCTGAAGAAGGGGATGCGCGGGACGGACGTCAAGTTCGTCCAGGTCTGGATCGGCTCCAAGCGCATGGGGGCCGCTGACGGCACCGCCGGCGACAAGTTCGTGTCGGGGGTGAAGTGGTACCAGAACATGCGAGGCCTGAAGGCCGACGGGATCGTCGGCAAGAAGACCTGGTCTGCGATGGGAATCCACTAGCGGTTACAGGGGGCGGGCTCACGCCCGCCCCTTCCCGGGCCGCCGCGTAAGCGACAAGCCGGGCGAACTGATTTATTAGCAGAAATGTGGTGGCCATGCAGATACGGGACGTGATTCTTGGCTGCTTTATGGTGGGATGGATCGCGGTCACCATCATCACCGCTTGGAAGACGGGCTCTGTTCCGGCCGAGCTGTGGGCCGTGCCCGGCGTGGGTATTGGTGCACTGATGGCCCTCTTCCGGAACTCCGACGGCACCACCAACCAGGGTCGACGTCAGGTATCTGACCAGGAGACCCAGGAGGAGACACCGTGAGCATCATCAACGACAGCATCCAGGCGCTGGCCTGGCTTCTGGCCGGAGCCGCGGTGACCTATCCGCTGGTGGCAGCGACGCTGCGACAGAACGCGCACGACCGGCACAAGGGAGGCAATCGCTGATGGCTGAAACCCCCAAGGACCCGTCAGCCCCGGCGCGCGAGAGCTGGAAGCGGCGCATCGTCTGGGTCACGCTGTTCGTCATCTCGGTCGCCGGACTGGTGATCATGACGGTCAGCGGGATCCGCAGCCGCGACTACATCTCGTGCAACGCCGAACAAGTCGAAATTCTGATCAAGTACCAGCGCGAGGCGAGCGTTGCCGCGCGCGAGGAGCGCGAAGCTCACGACGTCGTCCGCCGGGCGCAGCTCGCCGGCGACGCGAGGGCCGAGCACGACGCCATCCTCAGGTACTTCGACATCCGCACGAAGGCCGACGCCCGGCGGTCCGCGGCACCGCTGCCCGACCTGCCGGAGAAGGTGTGCGGCAAGGATCCCAACTCTGCCCGCCGGTAGAGCTGGTCACCCAGAAAGGACCAACATGGGCGACATCAACAACCCGGTCCCGGAAGCCGGTTCGGCAACCGGGGCCACCGAGACCAAGACCTGGGCGGCAACCTTCGCCGGCTTCGTCCTGTCCCTGGCCGGCCTGACCCTGCTCTCCTCGGTCGACACCGACATGATCAAGAGCCTGCCGGACTGGCTGGAGACCGGCGCCTACTCGGCGCTGGCCGCGGCCACCGTCTGGCTGACCGGCTACAACACCAAGCACAAGCCGGGCAAGCTGTCCCTCTCCGCCCTGCGCGCGGCCCGGTCCTCGCGCCCGATCTAGCCCCCCACGCAAAGGCCCCCGCGCTCTCAGAGCGCGGGGGCCTTTTGCTGTATCCGGGGTCGCTAGCAGTTGTCCTTCACGCCCGGCAGCGCGCCCAGGCTGTCGAAGCCCGGACCACCCGCCCGAGCTGTGGTGATGTTCGGGCTGGTCAGATTCAGCTGGGTGTACGGCGAGTTCACCGTCACCGAGCTGAAGTTGCTCGCGATGCCGGCGGGGGACGAGTTGAGCAGGGCCATGGTGCCGACCCGGGCCGCCGACCCGTTGGACGCCACCAGGCCGTTGCCCATGTCCGAACACGGCAGCGTGGTGAAGTCCACGACCTCGTAGAAGGCCTGGAAGGTCTGACCCGACGTGAAGGTCACACCAGGACCGGACGGCGTCGCGCCGGTCCACAGGCTGTCGTTGAAGTCGCCGACCCACATGTTGTTGAAGGCCAGCCACCAGGCGCCGTTGTTGTGCTGGATCTGGAAGCGGTACGGGTTGCCGTTACCCGGCACTGCGCCCGCGAGGCCCAGCAGGCTCTCGCCGATGCAGTAGTTCGCCGCCACGCTGCAGGTGGGCGCGTACGGGGTGAAGTTGACGTTGTAGCCCTGGCCCACGCCGTTCTTCCACCAGAACGAGAACATGCACGGGACCGGCTGTGCGCCACAGACTCCCGGGTCAACCGTGGTGCCGACCTCGACGATCTGCCGCTGACCGCCGACGGTGCGCTCCACCGCTATCTCGGCCAGGGTGTGCCCGCCGTTGACCGGATCCAGGTAGGGCTTGTAGACGTGCAGGTTGGCAGCCATCCCGAGCGCACTGTCGGTGCCGCCGAGAACCTGCGCGTTGCCGCCGTAGAAGAAGCAGCCGGCCGGACACGGCGCCATCCGCGAGGCGGCCCGCTCGGGCCGCAGCGCCTGGTGGCCCTTCTTCGCGACGATCTTCGGCGACTTCAGGCCAGTCATCGACTTGGCGCCGGGGTTGAACTCCGGCGGGCCGTTCTCGACGCAGCTGCTGGCCGGCGTACCCGGGGCGCCGCAGGACACCTTCTCGGCCGGGGCCGCCTGGGCCGGGCCGGTCTGGGCCGGCGCGCTGAGCGCCAGCGGGACGAACACGGCAGCGCTGGCCAGCGCCACCATCAGTCTCTTGAGCATCTGGGACTTCCCTTCCCCCGGGTGTCTCCCGGGGTAGTGCCCGTCGCCGATCCGCGAGCGCGCGAGGGGCGGAGGTCGAGCGTACTGAGCAAATGAAAGGGACCCTCCGCATCCAGCCGCGGAGGGTCCCTTTCATTTGCACACCGAAGTCAGAGAACGGAGGACTCTGTCCGGATCGCAACCCCACCAGGAACGTACTACACGTTTACGCCATCAGCAACGTCAGATCGATCACGGCGCAGGGCCTCGACGATCTCGATCAGCCAGGCCTTGTACTCGTCCTCGCTCATCAGCAGCCCGCACCGGGCGGAAGAGCACTCGCGGTACCGGTCCGGGTCCTCCGGGTTCAGCCTGAGCGTGGAGACGGTGTTGCAGCGGCGGCACGGGACGCCCCACATCACGATCGGCTGGGGCGCGTTCTCGCCGAGGGCGTTCCGCAGGTGCCCCCGCAGCTCGATCATGTCAGCGGCGAACTGGGCGACCTCCTCGTCCTCGTCGGCGATGGACGCGAGGCGCGGCTCGATCCACTTCATCAGGCCGGCGACGTCGCGAGGCGGAACCAGGTGACTGTCGTAGATCGTGATCCTCCACCAGTTCGCCCAGTGATACAGGACGGTGGCCACACTGTGGATGCCGACCTGGTCCGGACCCGCCTGCGTCTGCCCGGTGTTGGCCGGCGCGGTGAGGTCCGCCACGTTTACGTTGATCGGGAGCTGTCGTTCCTTGCTCCCGGAGACTGCCGGGCGATTACTCGGGCTGGCCGTGGTGGCCATTGGCAGGGCCGCGGCAATGGGATCCCGGGGCCTATCCGATCCCCTCCGAATCCGATCGTCGGAGATCAATTCCTCCTGCTCTACCAGCCTGAGGAACATCGAAAAAACTGACATCCGGTCGCGTTCAAGACGGCGCCGGCCAGACTCACATGTCTGCGAACGGTCAGGTGCGTGCTGCTCGGCCTTCGGGTGATAGACCGGGCAAAGTACGCAGTAAGGCACCACCATGACGACTCTCCTGACCTCGCGCACTCTGATGTACGATGCTCGAAGATCGCCAGTCCGGGAAGCCTGGTGGTCCGGTTTCAAACGAGGCGCACGACCAGTTGGGGGTTCTGGTCGTGCGCCTCTGTCGTTTTCTGATCAGACCCCAGTGATCAGGATCATTCGACGCCATGCATTCGGGTCCGGAATTGACTCCTGGACGATTCGCTCAATCACCGCTCGTTCCATCCACCAATCGTGGTAGCGAACGCTCACGGTCGGCGCGATCAGCCCCACCCCTGGCCCCGCGGCGATATCGACCTCGGCGCCCTCGGCCGAACCTTCGGCCCCGTGTTCCTGTTCCGCCTCAGCCACAGCGCACGCTCCCTCGGGTCGGTCGGCCCAGGGCGATCCTCCGCCCGGACGACGTTGTTCAGGTAGAACCTGCGGAACTCAGAATCCGCTGCGGTAGTGGCCTGAGCCAGGAGCGTCACGGCGGAATGGATCTTGCCGAAGCTCTCCCGCAGTTGCCGCCAGACCTCCTCGGCCTGTTCCGGGGTCCAGACGTGGACCTCCCGAATCACGAACGGGTCGCGCTGCTCCACCATGATCGCCTCCTGACTGCGAACAGCCTACTGGCCCTCGGGCTGCCTACGCTGACACAGCAGTTCGTGAAAGCCCAGGTCACGCTGATTAACCGTAGCGAAGGCCTTGAGCCCGTTGCCCGTGTCGACGACATGGCCGGACACCGGCAGGTCCAGCGGCTGGTCGCACCGCGGGCAGGAGACGCCGATATCGGTCGCCTGCGCGGTCGACCGGGTGTTCACCGGCTGGCCGGCAGGTGTCATCGCCGCCATCTGGTCCTGGAAGACCAGGCTCTCGACGTCGATCGAATCGACCCCCTGGCCCTCGCCGAGGACCAGAAGCCCGCGCGCCTGCACGCCGATCTCCTCCAGCATCTGCTGGAGACCCGACAACTGGTCGGCGTCCATCTGCTCATCGGGGAGACCCGTGATGACCAAGATGTCCGCCGGGGACACGCGCACCACCTGCTCAGCGTGACTGAGCAGGGCTTCCAGGTGCGCGCGTCCCCGGGATCGCTTCGTCACCGGCGCCGCCGCTTGTTGTACCAGTGCGCCACGCCGACAACCGCCGCGATGGCGATCAGGGCGAGCACGAGGACTGCCGGGCCGCTGAGGCCCGTGGCGTCCTGGACGGCCGAGGCCCAGGACACCGGATTGATCTGGTCCATCTTCTTCTCCTTCTCTCCGCTGGCGGATGCCAGGCGGTGCCTACTTCTCGGGGGTGGTCTTCTTGCTGTCCACGCCGGTCACCAGCGACGACCAGGCCTCGGCCAGGGTCGGCTTGCCGGCGGCCCGGTTCTTGGCGTCCGCCTCCTTGATGCCCTTGGTGAAGGCGCCCAGGAAGGTGCTGAGGTTCACCGCGCTGCTGGCCTTACCGACCCGCGCCGCGAGCGCGATGAGGATGGCCTCGGTCTCCTTCGGGCCGGCGGTCGACCGGGAGATGACCTTGCTCTCGCTGGACGACTCGCCGTTCTCGGTGGTGACCACGGTCTGGGTGACGACGACGTCGTACTCGACCACGATCTTCTTGACCTCGTTGCTCATGATCTTCCTTTCTCCCCGCCGGCGGGCGCCGACGGAAGGCTATGCGGGGTCGGGCAACGCCATGTCGACGAAGCGCGAGAGGTGCAGCTGCGCGGCCACGGTGATCGTGTCCGTCGGGCCGTTGCGATGCTTGGCCACGATGAAGTCGGCCTCGCCGGCCCGCGCCGACTCCTTGTCGTAGTAGTCGTCGCGGTGAAGCAAGATCACGACGTCCGCATCCTGCTCTATGCTGCCGGATTCGCGCAAGTCAGAGAGCTGCGGGCGCTTGTCCTGGCGCTGCTCAGGGCCACGGTTCAGCTGGCTCATCGCGATGACCGGGCACTCGACCTCCTTCGCCAGGAGCTTCAGCCCCCGGGACAGGTCGGACACCTCCTGCTGACGGCTCTCGGTGCGCTTCGGGCTGGTCATCAGCTGCAGGTAGTCGACGACGATCATCTTGAGGTTGTGCCGCTGCTTGAGCCGGCGCGCCTTCGCCCGGATGTCCGTCAGCGTCATCGCCGGGCTGTCATCCACGAAGATCGGTGCATCGGTGACGTCGCCGAGCCGGCGCGCCAGCCTGGCCCAGTCGTTGTCGTCCAGGTTGCCCGTACGCAGCAGGTGCAGCGGGATGCGCGCCTCAGCCGAGAGCATCCGCGTGACGATCTCGGTCTTGCTCATCTCCAGGGAGAACAGGCACGAAGCCATGCCCGCCCGGATCGAGGCGTGCCGCATGAAGTCGATCCCAGCGGTGCTCTTACCCAGGCCGGGCCGCCCAGCCACGATGATCAGCTGGCCGGGGTGGAAGCCCGCGATGAGGCGGTCCAGATCCCGGAAGCCGGTCGGCACGCCGAGCGCGTCCTGGTCGGCCGCTCCGGCCGCCTCGATCCCGTCGAGGGTCGGCTGCAGCATCTCCGCGAAGCTGGAGAAGTCATCCCGGCTGCGCGTGGCGGTGACCTCGAAGATCGCCTGCTGCGCCAGGTCGACGGTGGCCGCCAGGTCCAGGCCGTTGCGGTTCGAGTTCTGGCCCAGCTGGGCAACCTTGGTGCCGACCTCGACGAGCCGCCGGAGCACGCCCTTCTCGGCGACGATCCGGGCGTAGTACGGCGCGTTCACCGCCGTGGGCACCCGCTCCGTCAGCGTGTGCAGGTAGGGAACCCCGCCGACGCGCATGAGGTCGCCCGAGTCGCTGAGTGCGGCGGCCACCGTCACGGGGTCGGCCGGCGTCCCCTGGCTGAACAGCTCGGTGATCTTGTCGAAGATGACCCGGTGCTTCGGTGCGTAGAAGTCGTCCAGCGTCACGATCTCGATGACGTCGGAGATGACATCCGTCGAGATCAGCATCCCTCCGAGGACCGACTGCTCGGCCTGCTGGTCGTTGGGTGGCGCCTCGCCAGTCGGCAGGCCGTCGGTCACTCCTGATCTCCCTTCGTCGTCTCGTCCTCGGTCTTCGGTTCTGCGGTGATGGCGCGCAGCCGGTCCAGCGCGCTGACCGCGTTCTTGGCGTCGGTGTCCTGGGCCAGTCGTTCGAGCAGCGGCACCAGCACCTCGCGGACGGTCGCCGCGCCGCGCGTGCCGGTCATCGCCTTGGTGACGTCCCGCTCGAACGGCGACGGCAGCTGTCGGGCCTCGTGGTGCATGTCCCGGCGCCGCTCGGCCTTGATGGCCCGGACGCCGCGATTGATGTGCGCCGGCATGATCCACTCGGTCGACTCGGCGTAGTGCCGCCGGACGGCCTCCAGCGCGTCCCTCAGGTCGAGGTGCCCAATGAGCGCGAACCACCCCTCAGCGAGCCGGTCGCCGTTCTCGTCGTCGGGGATCTTCCGGTTGTCGAAGAGGGCACAGGCAGCAAGCACGCGCGCGGCGTCTCCCGGGGTCACGCCTCGATCTCCGGAATCGGCTGCTGGCCGCCGTACTTCTGGTCCAGCCGGTCCGCCACGCTCAGCGCCTGGCCGGCGCGGCTGGCCGCACCCGTCTCGACCGCGCCGGAGCGCTCGCGCTGCATCTTCCCGATCAGGTCGTTCTCTCCCTTGATCTGCTTGCGCAGCTTGAAGGGGGAGCGGATCTTGTCATTCCAGAACGGGTGTTCCTGCGTCCACTTGATGACGTCGCGCAGCTGGTCGAGGGTGTGCCCGTCGATCTCCATCAGCTTGCGCATGTCGTTGATCCAGGCCTGATTCACATCGGGCCGCTCGTTCTTCGAGTGGTTGCGCTGGACCCAGTTGGCCAGGTAGTCGGCGAGCCGCTTGGCGTCCGCGAGCAGCTCGGCCTTCTTCGGGTCGAGCACCACGTCGGTCGGCTGCTCGTCCGTTGCCTTGGCCGCCTTGGCGGTGGCCTTCTTCGGGGCCTTGGCCGCGGGGTTCTGCCCCCAGCGCTTCTGCGCGCCGGCGCGGCCGGCGGCTGCTCGCTTGCTGCGCAGGTCCTTCACGGCGGCGCCGCTGCGCTGGTGCTTCAGGTAGTCGTGCACGTATCCGTGGCCGCGCCGGGGGATGACGCAGCGCTCGCAGGAGCTGTGCTCGTCGTGCCACAGGCCCTCGGCGATCATCTCTTTCAGTACGGTGTCGCTGATGCCCGTCAGGCGCTGCACCATGGCGAGAGGGAACACTCCGTCGGAGAAGCTCTGGGCGGACATGCACAGCGAGACGACGTAGGCGGCGATGGCGGCGGTGGGGTCGCTCATCGCCATGAACTTCGGGTTGGTGTAGAGGTCCACGGATACGCGGACCCACTGGCGGGTATCGTCCGGGCCGCCCAGGGCGCCTGGAGTAATGGGAGTAACGCTCATAGATCGGCTCCTCCTGCCGTTTCAGGGGTGGGGCTGGTCAGATTGCACGCGGGGCTGCGGCAAGATCTGTTGGTACAGACGTGACCACGTCGTGGGTACAAACGTAGGTCCTGGAGCCGAGGAAAGCAAGTGCCATGCAAGGGTATGCCGCCGGCCTGGGAGTGTGGCCTGTTGGCACATTCGTTGCCACAGACGGCCATCCGCGGCTAGCATGTCGGGTATGACCAGGGCCGGAGACAAAAGCGGGTTCCGCGTGCACCGCACGATGTGGCGCAGATACGCGCTGATCGTGGGGAACGCTGGCCGTTCGGCTGATCTTCGCCGGTACCTTGAGTGGCGCATCGACCACCCCGACCAGGCGCTCACTGCCGACCCGGGCGCCGCGGGCGCATCGGTCCAGAAGTTCCGCGTACACCCGGATCTGTGGAAGCCGTACGCGCACGTCTTCATCGGCGACGAGCGGAAGATCTCGGCCGACCTGCGCTCCTACGTGGCCTGGCGTCTTGACCATCCGGACCTCCCGCTGCCCGGCACGTCGCGTGTCTCGCTCAAGCTAGACCGCCAACCAGCAGCAGAGTAACGGGCCGCCCCCCAGTGGGAGCGGCCCGTTCTTCATTCCAGGGGCACCAGTTCGATGGCGCGCTGCTTGCCGGCATTGCGACGCAGCAGGCCCTTGGCCACCAGTTGCTCGATCTGATACGTCACCGACCCCGGGTCCCTGAGGCCGACGTCATCGGCGATGACCATCAGGGAAGGCGTCTGCCGGTGCACGCGCTGGTAGTCGGCGATGCATCTCAGGATCGCCTCCTGCCGAGCGGTGACTCGACTGGTCCTGAGAGGCACGGAGCACCCCCACAGCGCCTCTCCGTCCACCACGGGCGCCAAGCGGAACTCACCCATCAGCGGGCAGCTCAGCTCGATCCAGGATGCCCCCGGTGATGGCCTGGCCCTCCGTGTCGACGACCGCGTACATGTTCGGCGGCCAGTCCTCCATGATCAGGATCGGCATTCCGGTCAGGGCCATCTGCAGTCCGGAGACGCCAGCCGCCGGCTTCGTCGCGATGTTCTTCACCAGGACTTCGTACGCGTCCTTGCCGATCTTCACGACAGCCGGCCGCGGCCGGTCGGTACGGAACGACTCGACTGCGGCGATCAGCTCGGCTCGCATCGTCATCCAGCGCGCGTTGTAGATCAAAACGGGTCATCCTCCTTGATTCGGCCGTCGGCCACCGCCTGCTGGTACTCCGCGTATCGCTCGGCGATGGCCTCCTCGCTGGGGCAGCAGTCCGGGCAGGGGCCGGTCTCATTGGTCCCAGCGAACTGGATCACCTCTTTGTCCCAGCAGAGAAGGCACCACGGGCTCCAGCTGCCGTCGTAGCCGGGTGCTCCGTCGAAGTCGGAGTTCATCGCGCGGTCACCGCCCTCTCCCAGATGCGTCGCAGCTTCATCCTCTCCAGTCGCAGCTGGGGGCTCGGCTCGACCCACCCCTTCCGATCGTCGTTGATGTGCCCGCCGTAGTAATGCTGGCTGTGCCCCTGCTGACCGCCGACCTGGATCCGCGGCCAGTCGCACAGCGCGCAGTCGTTCGGCCAGGCCGGCGGCTTCCGGCAGAAGGGGCAGGAGTCGTTGTGCTCGGTGATCAGCCAGGCCAGGTTTTCGGCCGCGTACCGGCGGGCGGCGGCGACCCGCGCAGCGCGGTCCGGGCCGGCGTAGTACCCGGTGTGCTGGCGACCGCAGTGGTCGCAGCCCAGGGTCACCTCACGAACGTGCCCCCTGCGCACCGCCGCCATGATGTGCTTCGGAATGTGATCACTCATTCGTCCGACTCCTCGCCGGTCACACCGTAGCTGCGCAGCATCGACTCAACGTCGTCCAGCGTGCTGCACTCCGCCAGCCGGGCGAACACGTCGGGCACCTGAGCGAACGCCTCCAGGCCCCTCCAGCGCGGCATCCGCAGCTCGTCGATCGCGCCGCGCCGATCGAAGTAGATCGTGAACTGCCAGAAGCAGAGCCGTCCGCCATTCTGCACGGAGCAGACCTGCAGCCAGTCGGCCGCCCTGGCCTGAATCTCGGCCCATTCCGGGTCTCCCCGCCGGTACGCCAGGTGCGCCCCGTCCGGCGCATCGTCGGTGGGCAGCGGGTAGTCGAGGTCGTACTGCAGGGTCTTCTTGACCTGCCGTCCCATAGGCAGCGGGTAGTTCGGGTTCACCAGGGCCTCCGTCAGATCGAAATCGAAGTCGTGCCTACGTCGCATAGCGTTCCTTTCCACTGCAGAGACGACTCGGCGCGGCCCCGGAACTCCGAGACCGCGCCGAGGTGCGGGACTACTGGCGCAGGGCCAGCTTCGACTCGTCGATCTTCATCGGCTTGTCGAACAGCAGCCACTCGCCGTTCCACTGCACTTCCTCGCCACCGGCGGTGAAGAAGTAGATGCCGCCCTCGTCGCCGCCGTAGCTGGCGTCGTCGGTCGGACCCTGGACGACCATCGGGCAGTACGAGCTGCCGCACGTGTCGACGATGTCGTCGGTCGGCGTGAGCTGCGCGCCGGCCGAGGTCACCTTGCCCTTGATGGTGTAGTAGGCGAAGACCGACCCGACCTGCGAGATCAGGTAGATGTAGCGGACCCGCCCGGCCTGGTTGTTGCGCTGGATGTGCTCGCTGATGTTGCGGCGCTCCAGCGAGTCCTGCAGCTTCGGAACCGGGACGGCCTTCTTCTGCGCGTTGTAGTTGGCGTTCGCGGTCGGGTCGTTCTGCTCGGCCTTGTCCTTGCCGGAGCAGGCGGACAGGCCGACGATCAGGGCGAGCGCGGCGAAGCCGGCGGCGAACTTACGGGTGAGCTTCAACGGAGATCCTTTCGGGGGTTGAGAGACGGTAGGGAAGCGGTAGATCAGGAGACGCCGGGCGCCGGCGAGGGAACGCCAGCACCGGTCTCTTCCTTGCCGGCGGGCGCACTCGGCGCGAGGGTCGGCGTGCCCGCGTTGACCTTGCAGTCCATCTTTTCGTTGCCGCTGTTCACGTCGATGTTTTCCGGCCGGCCGGCCGGCCGCCAGCGGTTCTTCTGCGGGTTGCCCGCCAGGGTGTTGTAGGCGCTCATGGCGCTGAGGCAGGACCGCTTCGCGCCGGCCACGTTCTCCCGGTAGAAGTCCAGATCCTGTTCCTCGCGGCCCTGTGCGTCGACCAGCTCGGCCTGCGCGATGTTCAGCTGCTCGTCGTCGGCGATGATGTCGTTGAACAGCTCGTCGAACTCGGCCGCGGACTGCATCCGGTTCTGCGCGTCGTTCTGCAGGGCGTACGCGTCGGCCGCACCGCGCGGGTCCGACGTCGCGACCCGGGCGACGTAGAAGATGCCACCGATCACCAGGATGACGGCCAGGATGACGATGGAGATCCGGCCCCACCCCCACGCGTGGCGGCCGGGGTCGTCGGAGTTGTACCAAGGCTGATTCGACACCAAGGTTCCTTTCTGAGCTGGGTTGGGGTTGAGGTCCGCTGCCGGACTCGTGCTCCGCCGTGGGCTCGAACCACGGAATGAGGCATGCCGCGCACCGTTGCGGCCGGAGACCATGAAGCCTTAGTCGAAGGAGCTGCTGCTGCCCGAGCTGTCCGAGCTGTAGCCGCCACCCGAGCTGCCCGAGCTGTCGGAGCTGTAGCCGCCACCCGAGCTGTAGCCCGAGTCGCTACCACCCGACGAGTACGACGGCGGGTCGTAGCTCGGCGCCGGCGTCGAGTCGTAACCGCCGGAGCCGTAGTTGCCGCCCTGCGAGTTGTCCTGCATGTTGCTCGGCCCGTTCACGTAGCCGTAGTCGTCGGACGGCGCCGCCGGCGTGCTCTGCTCGACGTAGCCAGCCGAGTAGCTGGTGTCGTCGGGGACGGTGCCGTCCAGCAGCACAAAGGTGTCATCGACGACGAAGCCGCGGTCCTGCTGGCCGTCCGTGCGGCGCCGGGTGGCGCGCTTGGCGTTGGACGGGACGTTCTTGCGCTTGCCCTTGTGGATGCCGAGGTCCATGGGGGTCACTCCCTTGCGGTGGTTGGTCGCCCGGGGAACAGGCCGGGTTCGAGTGGACGTGGGGCCATCGTACCGGTCCCGTGCGACATCGGTCTTGTTGACCTTCGGGGCCAGGCCGAGGAACTCACGGACCTTGCTCAGGATGCTCATGCGGATCCCTTCAGTGCTTCGATGCGGGCCTGCCTGCGGGTCTCCGGGCTCTTGCGCAGGAAGACGCTGTAGCCGCCCTCATGCAGAAGAGTGAGGATCGGGAGCAAGGTGACGCTCCGGTCGCTCCGGTTGGACCACAGCACCACCGTGAGGCTGATCCCCGCCTGCCGGCTCAGCGCAGTCAGGGTCTTGCCGGTGATCAGCGGCAAGGACTTGATCAGGCGCCGAAGGTCCTGGATGTTCCGGATCGGCACGTTGGCCAGGTCGGAGTTCTCGCCACGCGGCCGAGCGACCAGCTCGTGCCCCGCGGTGGTGAGCAGCTGCAGCAGCGGCTCCCACGTGATGCTGTTCCGTTTCTCCGGCCGGAGCGCCCAGTCAGCCACGGTGCTGCTCATGCCGGCGGCAGTGGTCAGCGCGGTCAGGGTGTTCTTCGTCCGCGCCGGGAGCTTCAGGACCGCCGCGCGCATGTCGTCGATGGTCCGGATGGCACGATCGCTCACAGGCTGACCGCCCGGGAGGTGGTGATGTTCGGCAGCGGCTCCCAGCCCTCGCCCCGCTGCATCTCGTTCGGGTCGAACGGCATCGCCAGGTGGTTCCACTTCGGCTCCGACGGCAGGCGCAGGCCGCTCGTCTCATTGCGCAGCATCTTGTTCCAGGTGGCGATGAAGTAGTGCAGCCACTGCCAGCGAACCAGACGGTCCTTCGACGTCCGGACCTTGGTCAGCGCCGAGCGCAGCTGCGCGATCGAGTACTCCGGTCCGAGCTGCGACGGACCCTCGACCAGCTCGTTGAAGAACCGCTCGCGGGCGTCCAGGTCGATCCGGCCGAACAGCAGCCAGCAGAACGAGAAGACCGCGGCCGGCGCCGACCGGCGGAAGTGCCGGGAGGTGGACAGGCCGTGCCGGGCCGACTGGATCAGCTCGTGGCTCATCGCCTCGTAGGTGTCCCACAGCGTGCCAGTGGACAGCGAGACGTGCAGGAACTGCGGGTTGTGCACGCGGGCCACCGACTCGTCGGCGTAGTTGCCGCGCATCCAGTGCAACGCCATCTTGGTCAGCGCACCGACGCTGGCGTGGTTCTCCACGTCCTCCATCCGCAGCTGGTCGTTGAATTTGCGGGGGCGGCCGGAGTCCATCGCGATGATGGCGTTGCGCTCCAGTCCGAACGCGACCAGCGTGGGCTGGGCGATGCCGGAGTCGAGGACGCTCTGGCAGCGGTGCTGCCCGTCGATCATCTCGTCCTGCTCGTTGAAGCGGATGACGTCGGCGAGGAAGCGCCACTTACCCGACAGCTGGTCACCCAGGTAGCGCTCGACGGTCTTCTTCGACCGGCTGCGCTGGCGCTGCGGGGTCCGGGCCAGGAAGTCCTTGGCGATGGCCGGCGTCAGCAGGAGCATGCCGACCTTCACGCCGGGAGCCAGCTCGTCGTCCTGCAGGAAGTTCTTGAGCATGTCGCTCAGTTGTGCAGCCATTGGAGCCCTTCTTGTTCAACTGGTGCCCGGCGCCCGCGGATACGAGCGCCGGGTCATCATCTTCGGATCGAAAGAGTGATTACCGCGCTTGTGTCAGCGGCGGCGGGTGACGGTGCGCGCCGGCTTGGTGGCCTTGCGCGGAGCGCTGACCACCGCGGGCCGAGTCTTGGCCGGCGCCGCCGGGGTGTTGGCGCGGGGCGCCGACTTCGGGACGTTCACGGTGGCGGGGCCGCGCCGGCGCTTCTCGCGCGCCTGCTTCAGCTTCGCCTTCTGCGACTTGCTCAGCTTCTTCTCGGCGACCCGGCCAGCCTCGCCGTTGCAGTCCGAGTCGCCTTCGAGAAGGTCGTCGAAGTCGCAGTCGGGCTTGTCGGTGCTGGTGCTCGTGCCACCGCTGGAAGAGTGCGGACTGCACGCAGTTCCGCCCAGGGCCACAACCAGGCCCAGGCCGATGCTCAGGATTGCCTTACGGGGGTTGACGTTCACAGACATCCTTTCTCTCTGGGAAGTGGAGGCCGGGCGACTTTTGATGTCGCCCGGCTCCGGTTCGGTCCTAACTATGGCAGACGATCGCAAGCCTGTCACGTTATCCGCAACGTTTTCTTCGCTACCACCTATGACCAGGCGTTTCGATCAAGCGCCGGATCAGGTCTGTATGCAGACCTATGCGGCGAGGTAGTTGTTTCGCTTGACCTTGGTGACCACGGCGTGCCCCGGCCTGCCGCAAGCACAGGTCAGCTCAGTCTCACCGCGGCGCTCGTGCCGCCGCCGGCCAGCCGGAGTTCCGCACGGAGCCAGGTCGGCTGCGTCATTGGTGCCCTCCACCGAACGCCTACCCGGCTTAGAGATCGCCTCGTCCCACCGCCGGCATGCCTTGCCGACCGTGGACTTACGCAAGCCGAACCGCTCCGCAATGGCAGCGTAGGTGTGTCCCTGGCGGACCATCTCCAGGATGCTCTCCTTGAACTGCTCCACCGACTTCGGCCGCTCGTCCGGCGTCAGGCAGGTGTCGCACTTCCAGACTGCCTTGATCGCCGGAACGCAGTCCAGTCCGCACTGTGCGCACGGAACGGTCCGGCGCGGGATGCCCGTCCTGCGCTGGCTGTCCCGGAGTCGCTCTCGCTCGTCCTGGGTGAGCCCAGCCCATACCCCGGCGGAGATGCCCGCCGCGGTCCGGCACTGCTGTTTCACCGGGCAGTCCCGGCAGACCTTCTTCGCAGCGAGGATCTCATCCCCCTCGCTGACGTACGACCCGTCACCGCCCGGGACCATCTCCACGCCCATCTCGCGGCACAACGCCGCACGGCGCCAATCGCGGGTGGGATAGATGATGTCGGGCGAAATATCAACAAGACTGAGCACGCCTTGATCTCCTCTCTCAAGGGGTCACCGCTGTTCGCGATCACCCCTGTGGTTGAACCAGCCGGCCGGGATTGTTGGGCAGATGCGAGCGTGCCGCTGTCCCGGCTGGGTGTTGCACTGGCTGCAGAATGCAGTGGCGACTGGCGCCATGCGCTCGTACGGCGCCTGCATCCTGCGCAGGGAAAGGTATGCGTGCCGATCTCGGTCGCGCAGATAGGACCGGACGGTCTCGTGGGCCTGGCGTTCTACACGCGCGCCGAACAGCAGGATGGCCGTCAGCCAGATCGGCGCCGACAGGAGCAGCGGCAGGTCGATCCATCGATCCAGCAGGACGAGCGCCCAGCCGCCCAGGAATCCCGCCACTACGCCGCGCCAGTGGTCGGCGACGATGTTGTCTCGAAGGCGCCGCTCCGGCGGAGCCAGCGACGTGCGGTCCGCCAGGCGGCGCTGCAGGCGACCGTCGAGCCGCTGCAGCGCCGCGTAGAGGCGGACTCTCACAGGATCTCGTCCAGGCCCGAGAAAATGAACCAGAGGATCTGGTCCAGCACGGAGATGACGAGACCACAGATCAGGGAGAGGATGACGATCCCGGCGGTCGGCCAGTCAGTCGCGTACTGGAAGAAGAAGTACCACCCGACGGCGGCCAGCAGGCCGATGAAGATGCGCAGCTCAACCAAAGAACTCAACCCCTTTCGTGCGCGCGAGGTCGCCTCGCAGCGCTTCGATGATTGCCCCGGCGCCAGCTCCGGCGCCGAGGTCGTGATGGGCCAACCAGGCGAGGATCTCTTCGTCCCCGCTGGGCAGCGCGTGCGCCATGGTGCGCATGAGGCTGGCAGCGTGCCGCTCCCAGGTGACGCGGTCGATCCCGCGGGCGCCGGCATCCCAGAGCACACCGGCCGAGGGCCGGTCGTCGGCGAACAGGTACAGGGTCTTGGCGACGTTCGGCATGGCGATCTGCCCGTCCGGCTTGCGCGTCTTCGCGCAGGCGTTCATCTCCTCCTGGATCCTGCCCTTCTCCCAGTCGATCGGCCACCAGACGTCCACATCGGCGCCGACAGCCTCCAGGGCCTGGATCCACTCGCGCTGCTTCTTCGAGACCGCGGCGCTGTCGCTGTCAGATTTCAGCTCGCGATACATCACCCAGTTCCCCACGATCACACTGTCGGGGAATCCCGCTTCGGAACGCTCCGAGTTGTGGGTGTGGTAGTGCAGCAGGCCCTTGCGCACCGCGTACTCCTGGACCTTGCTCTGCAGCTTCGTCTCGGCCATGTTCAGCGCGCCGGGAACCGTCGAGGCCTTCGCCGGCCGAGACCAGCGCGAGCGTCGTCGCCCGGTCACTGCGGAGCCCGGAGCGGATAGAGCGACCGCGCGGTGGTCGCCGCCTCACGCAGGCCCGACGCCTTATTCAGTGCCCATGCCTGGTCCTCGTGGTCTTCGCGACCGCCGACGCGCTCGACGATCTCGTCCGCGGCGCGCTCGCAGATCAGGGCGTGGGTGAGCAGGGCGTCGGCGCCGGCGGTGGTGTAACGCGGATCAATCAGCTCCAGCGCACCGAGCAGGTTCACGGCCTGAGCCATCGAGCGGTACCGGTAGCGGTCTCCGCTCCCGGTCCACATCCCATAGGAGCGCCGCTGCACCACGATCTGGCAGTCTTCGGAGTCGACGGAGAAGCACAGGTTGCGGCCCTCGTGCACGAAGCCCAGGCGGTAGTGGTCGGCCCACCCGTCGGCCTTCAGCCGGGCCTCGGCCAGGTCGAGCAGGTGCTCCACCATCACGTCGTGGTGCTTGCCCTCCCCGGGCAGTCCGCTGAGCAGCATGGTGTAGAGCGTGCGTGCCAAGTGTGGCCTCCTAAAACGACAGGTTAAGTGGAAGGTTCTCTCACAACATACAGGACGGTGTCGGGTCTTCGCTACGGTCCTTGAGACGGAAAAGACCGCCCCACTCGGGGCGGCCTTTTCGCAGGTAGATCAGGATCTATGTCATGTCCCGGTCGAGCACGAAGTTGATGTCGTGCAGCTTGGTCGACATCCGCATCACGTACTCGGCGAGCAGCACTGCCTCGTCCTCGTCGCCGTCTTCCGCGGAGGGGTCATCCATAGTCGCAATGATCGCCTCACGGAGAACCTCGTACCGCCGCTGGTCCAGCACGGTCAGGTCAACGCTTTCGTCGCGACCACGCTGCAGCAGCTGGTGGCCGTCGCACAGATCGAGCGAGGACCCGTCCTTGCCGACCCTGGTCCAGCGCGCCTTGAAGACCGGTACCTCTCGGCCGTAGTGGACCAGCATCGTGCAGTGCCCGCACGGGGGCTTGGCTACCAGCGCGATGCGCTGCCACTGCGCCTCAGCGTGCAGGATCACCGGTTCCACCGGCACAGGCGCCGGCAGCACGTCGCCGAACAGATCGGGGTCGGATGTCACCAGGGCTCCAGGGGCGGTTCGTCGGGATGTACCAGAGGGCCATTACGGTACAGAGAGGCGTGCATCCAGAGGCGCCTGACACGCTCCTCGCCGGCACGCATGTACTCCTTGAACTCTTCTTCCCAGCCGGTGTAATCCGGGTGACGGATGCCGGCCATGCACATGGCGCCGCAGTACTCGCAGTGGAACTGCCCGAGCGGAACCCCGACCAGCTGCTGCGGCCCCCAGGGCCACGGGCAGCGCTCGCCCTCCTCGTTCAGCGGCGCGGTGATGTCGAGCCGTTTGGTCAGATCCAACCCGGCGGCGTCCGCCGGCGCGATGTCGAACCATTCCGTCACAGCTCGACACCCATCCGCCGCGCCACGCGCCGGATCGGCTCGGCCACGAAGGCGGACCCGTTCACGGCGGCCAGGCACTCGACGATCGCGCGTTCGGCACCGAGCGCGTACGCCTCCTTCATCGCCGCGACGTACGTGGTTTCCCGGCCGTGACCGCCCAGGAAGTCCTCGTCGTTGATGTCGAGGATGTCCAGCGCGCCGCTGACGTGCATGATCGGGAGCATGTCCTTGCGAGTGATCATCGGATGCCTGCCTTCAGTTCTTCGGGGTCCAGGGTAAATTCGTACAGCTCGCCGTCCGAAAACTCGTGCTCCACGAGGTAGTCGCCGGGGCCGAGGTTGTTGTCGATCATGAACTCCTCGGCGCGCTCCCACAGGTTGTGGCTGGTCTGCACGAAGCAGCCCTCAGTGGGGACCATGTACTCGCCGGTGATGCAACGGTGTGCAACACCATGCAGCTCCGGCTCGTCGTCGCCGTCGTCGAACTCGATCTGCTCCAGGCGGTCCTGGTCGCAGTCGAGGCTCTCGCAGACCTCGTACGTCCGGCACCAGTCGGTGACGCCAGGGCAGTAGACCTGCACGGTGAGCGTCCCGTCCGGGTGGATCGGATTGTCCTCGACGTCGTTGATCCGCAGCTTCAGGACGTGGCGCCGGCTCATCGCCTACTCCTCGGCAGGTACAGCAGGTACGGACACTCAGCGCCAGGGCACTCCTCCGGGAGATGGCCGTCGAACGGCTCGCCGGCCAAGGCCTTGGTGGCGTCGTAGTGACCGCCGTTCATCATCTGCCTGACCCGGTCCGGCATCCACCAGTGACCGCCGGCATGGCCCTCGCTGGCGTGCCAGCCGTTCGGGATCTTCTTGACGCAGGGATCGCTGGTCGACGGGCTCGGGACCGGGCAGGCCAGGGTCCCGTCCGAGATGGGGTCCAGGTCGGTCATACCGTGCCCTCCAGCCCCAGCTCGCCGATCGACGCCAGCCAGATGTCGATCGCGGTCTGCTCGTCGCAGTTCCTGAAGACGGGGTGCGACCAGCGGAAGGCATCGAGGTCGATGTCCATCGCGTCGTCGATCCGGCACCAGACGCCATCGATCAGCTGGTAGCCGTCAACGATCGCGCCCCAGGGCGCCGCGGCCCAGCGGCCCAGGCCGTCAGCGAATCGCGGCGGCCGTCTCTCGGTGACCTCAGCCATCGGTCTTGTCGCCCTTCTCCGCGATGAAGTCAGCAACCAGCTGCGCGTGGGAGCGATTGTCGACCACGATCGTTCGGTTCTCGGTCTCTACGTCCGGCTGGATCACGCCCTGCGCGTCAAGCCATTCCGAGTAGGCGAGCAGAAGATCCTCGGCGGTCGCCGCCGTGAATTGGTCCATGGGGGTCCTTTCGGGAAGCGAGGGGTAGATGGGCCGGCGCCGAGCTGGTGGCGCCGGCCCTGCTCCACCCGGATAGGCGGTCTGGGGCCGCTATGCAGCGGTCTTGGCGCGCAGCAGCATCTGGAAGCGGATGCGCTGCAGGTGCGTGAAGTACCGGTCCTGGCCGACCTGGAGGTGCGTCAGGCCGTTGCCCTCAACGAACTGGACGAGCTGCGTGGTAGTGATCTTCTCGTTGGCAGCCACGACCGGGAAGCGGTGCAGCTCCGGCAGGCCGTCGTCGCCGAGGAACTGGCGATCCTCTTCGGGAATGCCGAGCCACTGCAGGTACGCCTCCAGCGCCACCTGCCATTGGCCGCCCTGGCCGACCTTGCCGGCCCCGGTGACTTTCTCGCCCCGGAGACGGCCTTCGTGGCCCAGCGCGCCGAGGTTCAGCTCGCGGGCGATGCTCCACTCTTTGCGACCCAGGTGGTTCTTGATCTGGCGCACCGTGAGCCGCGGTGCGTTCGACGTGATCAGCACGGCGGCCTCCTCGTGGAATACAGCAGATTAACGTGCAAGTACAGACTAGGGCAGTGGTACGACACTGGCAAGGAAACGAGACGAAAAGAAGACCGCCACCCCGGACGGAGTGGCGGTCTTCTCGGGAGGCGAGCAAGGTCAGCGGCTGAGCACCGTGTAGACGGAGGACTTCGAGCCGAAGCGCATCTCCGAGAACCCCAGCGCGGCCATCAGGTCGAACTCCTGGCAGGAGAAGATGTTGATGTGCGCCGTGCGCAGGTGCGGAGACAGGTGCAGGCTGATGCACGACGTCTCGATCAGCTGGTAGACGGTGTACCCGCTGGTGATCGGGTTGGCGTGGCCGAAGTGCTCGACCACGCACGGCCCGTACGGGACCATCTTGATGAGGTCGATGATCTCTTTGACGTAGGCACGCAGCGCGTCGGCGTCATCCAGGATGCCGGCGTCGCACTCGTACAGGTCGATGATCAGCTCACGGCCGAAGTTGAAGCCGGTCGTGAGCGTCTCGCGGTGCAGGCGCCGAAGGGTCGTCATGCGGAGAACCCGAACGCGTAGAAGCCCTGCGAGTCGACCTGCTCGAACCAGGCCTTGTCGTCGAACGACAGATTGATGCCGTGGGACGCCCGCGGGAGGTGCCTGTTCGCGTCGCAGAAGTCCGCGATCACCACGCCGCGCAGCTCCCGCGCCGGCTCGCCGACGACCTCCAGCAGCTTGGCGAAGACGTGCTGTCGCTTGGCGGTCTTCGTCGCGCAGACGAAGCCGAGGTACCAGAGCCGCTTGCTGGCGTACTCGTCCGGCCAGCGGTGCTCGAAGAACTCGGGCTGGATCAGCGGCCAGGCGTCCAGGTCGTCCGTCAGGATGGCCATGCCGCGCAGGAACCCGTCGACCGTCGCGATGTACTTCGTGAGGCGCTTGTCGGCGCAGATCTCGTTGAACTCCTCGCGGTGCAGCATGTGGCGCTGCGCGGCCCGGGTCTTCAGGTCCTCGAAGGCGTTGACGTACATGGCCCAGGCGCGCTCGCGCAGCTCCCCAGTCAGCTGGTGCAGCGGTTCGACGTCTACCACGATGCTCACTCCTTGCCCCTGGTCGCCGGCACCGCTACGGGGCCGTCCAGGATCTCGAATCCGGCCTCTACCAGAGCTACGACCAGACGGTTCTCGGCTTCCTCGGTGATGCCGGTGGCCCTGGTCTTCTGGATGTAGGTGGGGTCCATGACCCCGATCGTCATGGCGATCTTCATCTGCGCGCCTCCTCGTCGTATCGACAGCAGCGCATCCCATCACGGTAGCAGCGTACGCACGACGCCGAAAGAAGTGTGATCAAACAGCAAGAGGGCGCCACCCCGGCCTGGGGTGACGCCCTCTTGCTGATATGTCAGACAGCGGCTGCGCCCGGCACGATCTCCCACGGCCACTGCGCCTTGGCCCGCTTGTCCAGCGCGGCCAGCACGCTGAACGCGGCGTCGTTGAGACCGCCGATGGTTACGCGGTGACGGGTGCCGGCCGGCGCCGAACCGTACTGATAGCCGGCCAGGTTCATCGTCACCATCAGCACCTTGTCCGGGATCGACTGCGAGATCTCCACCGGGCTCTCGCCGGCCTGCTCGTCGGTGAGCACGACGACCCGGTCGTAGCCGGCGCGCCAGTGCTTCTGCAGCGCCATCGCCGTGTCCGTGCCGCCACCGAGGAAGTAGCCGTCGCTCTTCCACCGCTCCACGGCCGAGACGAGCGCCTCCCCGGTCCGGGCCGGGAAGACCTTGGTGTTCGCGCCGCGCGCCTCGTTCGAGTAGTACCGCGAGGAGGAGAACGACACCACCGTGGACTCGAAGCACCGGCGCGCCAGCGCGGCAGCGAAGACCACCGCGGCGTCCCAGCGCTTCAGGTCGCTGTGCTCGGACAGCTTGTCGTCCATCGAGGTCGAGGTGTCCACCAGGATGAGCGTGTTCCCGCCGAAGTTCGGAACACCGGCCAGCGAGTGGTCCAGCGCCCGCGACAGCGCCCGGCCCCAGTTCAGGGACGCGCCCGCGGCCCGGTAGGCCGACAGGAACTGCATCGGCAGCATGCGGGACTTGCGCACCTTCTCGGAGTCCGTCAGCTGCGCGCACACGTAGTCGATGGACTCGTCGCTGATGCCGACCTTGTCGAAGTTGCGCAGGTTCATCGCGAGCGCCTGCAGCCGCATGTTCGGGATCATGGCCTCCCAGAACGCGGTGTTCAGCTCCTTGCCGTACCAGGATGCTGCGGCCTGCCAGCCCATGCCGGCGGCCTTGAAGCGCGCGGCGGCGTCAGGTGCACGGAGCAGCGCGTCGCGGTCGGCCGCGGGGACGGCGGTCAGCTCGGCGTGTGCCCGGAGCATGGCCAGCGACTCCGGGAGTTCGGACGGGCGCTTGCGCATCCGGCGACCGAGGTGGCCGAACAGGTCGGCGCGCTGCCGGATCTTGTACGCCTGGTCCTGCGTCCCGTTGATCTCGGCGGTGCGGAGCACCTGCACGGCGATGTCGTCCCGGGTCGGGTGGCAGACGTCGAGCACCCGGCCGAAGCGCCACGCCTTGCCGTCGGTGTCGTACTGCAGGACCGCGCGCTCGGTGTAGAGCCGCGCCACGGCCATCGCCACGCCCGCCTTGAGCGTCCGGGGCGGCGTGCCGCCGTAGGCCAGGTCCCAGTAACCCAGGGCCTCGCCCGGCTCGTCAGCGCGCTGCAGGACGGCCGCGATCGTGTTGCGTACCAGGTGGTCCTCGTCCGGCTTGCCGCGGTGCGCAGCGGCCAGCTCGACGGCGGCTACGAGCGGTGCGGTGCGGAGGTTGCCGACACCGCGGAGCCACGGCAGGAAGCCGGCCAGCCATGCGACGCCTTCCGGCTCCGCGGCGAGCTGGTGCACGAGCGCCACGTAGCGGTCGTCCCGGTCGGTCGCCTTCTCGTAGAAGGTCTTCTGGCCGACGAGGTTGGTGGCGCCGAGCAGGAACAGCTCGGACTCGGCGTTACGGACGTAGCCGGCGCCGCCCTGCGCGGTGCGCACGGTGGAGGTCTGCTCGGTCTGGACCGGCGTGACGAGAGGTGCCGGCGCAAGGCCGGGGCGATTGAAGCGTGCCATTGGGTGGGCTCAACCCCTTCGAGGTAGGGGGAGCGCGCATTCGGAGCTGTGCTGGCCCGTGGTGGGAATCGACCGCGGTACAAAATTTCGACCGCTCTGCCAGTTGAGCTACACCCCGATGGTCGGGGCGCCTGGATTTGAACCAGGAACACTTCGATTACCTGTGAAGTAACCGCAATCTAGGCACGGGCCAGCACGCTCTGAAGTTGTGCTCCCCAGTGATAGGAGGCGGGTCCCAGTAGTCATTCTCATCTGAAGGGAGTAACTGGGTCCCTGGGCACTGAGGAATGCAGGACAGACAGTACCACAGCCTGACCGTCACGCAACAAGCAGTTCAGCCTGCTGCATCAGCGAGGACAGCACGATGTTCCGCGCGCGGGCCTGGGCCTGCTCCTTGGTCAGATGCCGGACAGCCCAGGCTCGCGCCGTCTTGGCGAGCAGGTCGGCGCCTTCGTTCATCGGCTGACCGGTGTGGCCGCGGACCCACTCGACCTGGATCCGATCGCCGGCCCGGTGGATGAGGTGGGCCAGCTGCACGAGCGTGGCCTCGCGCCCGCTCTCCCGCTCGGTCTGGTACCCCGGCGGCATCCGCATCCGTCCGTGGCGCCAGCACTCCATCAGCCAGTCGGCGATGGCGGAGTCCGTGACGATCGTGACCGGGTGGGTTTCCGGGGTGCGCAGCAGCGCCCACCAGATCGCGCGCAGCTCGCCCTGCAGTGCGCGGTCCGGCCCGGCGATCGAGCCGGGCATCGTGGTCGTGCCGATCCCGTAGACGCCGCTGGTGGTCAGGAAGCCCCAGGAGATCGGCTTGCGTGCGACCCCGTCGTCGGTGACCAGCTTGTAAGCGCCGTCGACCCCGATCGTCAGCGGGGTCTCCGGGTCCTGCTGCAGCTCAGGGATCGAGCCGAAGAAGGACCGCTTGTCGCTGCTGTAGGTCCGGCCGCGGCCCCACCGGATCTCGGACGCTTTCGCCAGCCGGCCGGGCTGCGGCAGGTCGCACACGTGGTCGGAGAACTTCTCACGGAGGGCGGAGGGGTGCACCCAGAGGCCTTGCTCCTGCACCGTGATCACTCTGCAGGTCTCACAGATGCGCAGCTCGACGTCGTTGTTCATGGTGCCCCACCTCCTTCTCCGCTCAGACTAATGATCTTCCTTGTTGGCCTTCACGTACCAGCTCAGCTCCTCAAGGACCTTGTCCAGGATCTGCCCGTGGACGACATCGACCGGGTGAGCTGCGTTGACCGTCATCCAGTCCGGCGACATCGCCTGATGCCGGAAGCTCTGCCGGACCGTGTGGTGGAACACCAGGTCGGCGTCCTCGAACCGGTTGGTGTCGCCGCGGCCCTTGGCCCGGCCCAATCCGATCTCAGGCTTCAGGTCCAGGAAGAACGTGAGCTGGGGGAGCAGGTCGTCGGCGGCCCACAGCGAGATCCGCCGGACCATGTCGTAGTCCAGTCCGCCGGCGCTGGCCTGGTAGGCCAGGGAGGAGCCGATGTAGCGGTCGCAGAGCACGACCTTGCCCTCCAGCAGCGCCGGCCGGATCACCTTCTCGACGTGGTGCGCACGGTCCGCGGCGTACATCAGTGCTTCGGCCCGGCGCGCGGGGACCACCGCAGCGGGATTCAGCAGCAACCAGCGGAGACTGGCCCCCAGCGCGGTGGCGCCCGGCTCCCGGGTTTTGACCACCTCGTGCCCGCGGGATCGCAGGGCTTCATCGAGCATGTCCACCTGGGTCGTCTTGCCGGCCCCCTCGCCGCCTTCCAGGACGACGAACAGCCCGTGCTTCACGGCGCTACCCGACCGGCCTGGTGCCAGGCGCGGTGGGTCTCCGGGTACATCTGGGCGAACCAGGTCTCGTATTCGTCGCCGACCATCCTGATCTCCTTCTGCGGCTTGCTCGGATACCGCGCGCTGATGTGCTCGGTGCGCAGGCTCATGAACGCCATGAGGCTGCGCGGATTGCAGGTGGTGTAGCCGGAGTAGTAGATGTTGAACGGCAGCACCAGCCGGGCGACCTCGTTGGCGATGCCGGCGTCGAGCATCGCTCGGTACTCGGTCCAGCAGACGTTCGCCGCCCGGCCGATCGACTCCTGCATGATCCCGTCCAGTGCGGGGGTGTCGACGATCTGGTAGTGCCCAGGCTTGCCGGTCTGGGAGCGGGCGTGCTCGGGGATGTAGAAGCGGCCTTCCAGCTGCTTGTAGCGCCCGCTCTCCAGGTTGTACGACCACCCCACACGGTGACGGACCTGCTCCCACCAGAACACCACCGGCGCCGAGATCCGGAAGGTCATGCTGCCGTGCTCGAACGGCGAACCGTGCCGGTTGCGCATGAGGTAGCCGATGAGACCGGAGTCGCGCTCCGGCGGGTTGTCCTGGATGTCGGTGCCGGTGCTCACCCGGGCCGCCGCAACGACTGTTCGGTCATCGCCGACGTGCTGAATCAGCTCGACGGTGATCTCACTGGTCAGTTCCATCTCTGCTTCCCTTCCTTGGTGGTCGGCTCCTGGCGGGCCGTCCAGGTGACGGCCTCAGACTCGTAGTCCTGCCGCAGCCGACGGCTCTCGACGAAGCGCACGGGATCACCCAGCTCCGAGACGTAGATGTCCGCCTGCGGGAAGGCCCAGTACCGGGTCATGTCGATCTCGGCCCGTGCGGTCAGGGGGTGGTTCTCGATGTTGTAGGCGACCGCCCAGCGCCGCCAGCGCATCCACCACCGGCCCCGGTAGGTGGCCTTGAAGTGGTCCCACCAGGTGGCGAACCGCAGGCACTCGTGGTTCTCGCGCCGGGTCTCGACGATCCGTTCCTCGCCGAGCCAGTCCGCGAGCATCGCCGTCCGCAGCTCCAGGCCCATGTGCTCGACCAGCTTCACCAGCTCAAGGCGGTCCGAGGAGTACGTCCCGATGCGCGGCTCGTAGGTCCGGAAGGCGACCTTCAGCTCGCGCATGGTCTGGAAGCCGAAGCTCTGGTTCTCGTCGAAGAAGTTCCTCACCGGGTCTGCTCCGCCTGCCACGAGCCGATGGTCAGCAGCGGCGGCGCGCCGGCGGCGATCAGCTCCCCCTGCTTGCGCGCCGTGGACACCGAGTCCCAGGCCTCATCGTGAAGCCCGCGGGCGGCGAGGCTCAGGCGCTCGATCACGCCCCGGATGATGCGCCGCGACGTGGCGGGCATGGTCGAGAGCGCGATGGCCTCGTGCAGCTGGAAGATCTCGTGCGCGGCGCCGGCCCGGAAGTCGTAGATCTCGTCGATTGCCCGGCTCAGGGTCTCGATCGGCGGGCCGTTCACTGCTGGACCGGCCGGGCCTGGCGCCGCGCCATCTCCCGGAGTGCGAGGTGAGCTGCTTCCAGCGCCAGGACGTCGCCGGCGGCGGTGTGGTCCGGCGTGGGTATCTCGAAGCCGGCCGCCGTCAGGCGCTCGTGGATCCCGGTCATGCCGATGGGGCAGTCCTCGAAGAACACCGCGGCGGCGTACGCCTCGACATCGAGCAGGCGGTAGTGCCAGGGCTCGAAACCGAGAACCTTGACCAGGTGTATGGCGTCGAAGCGCGGGTTGGCGCCGATCACGCAGGCGCCGGCGACGTCGCTGGCGAACTCCATCAGGTCGCCTTCGCTGCACGCGTCACGACCGTAGATCCCGCGACGCCAGTAGCCGTTGATCTCCAGCGCGATACGATCCGCGCCTTCGAGCGTGTGCGGCAGGATCAGTTCCTGGATGGCCATCTGCGTGCCGGCGACGCGCCAGGCAAGCTCGAACACCTGGCCGTCCAGCGCGGTGGTCTCGCAGTCCACGTAGACCATTTTCTCGGGGGCGGGCATCAGTTCTCTCCTTCGAGTCGGGTGCTGATCGGGTTCCAGGTACGAGCGACGGCGCTCGGCACTGGCCCGCGTGGCTGGTTCTGGTAGGACGAGCGCAGGCCGCTAGCTCCGTAGGGCAGGTTCGACGGCGTGTGCAGGCTGGAGAAGACCAGCTGCGCGATACGCATTCCCGGGTAGAGCTTGACCGGCACCGGGGCCAGGTTGACGATCTCCAGGGTGACGAACCCCTGGAAGCCTGGGTCGATCCAGCCTGCGGTCGCGTGCACCAGCACGCCGAGCCGGCCGATAGAGCTGCGCCCGTCGATCTCGGCCGCGATGGCGTCGTTGAGCGAGAGGTGCTGCAGCGTCGAGGCGAGCACGAACTCCTGCGGCCTGAGCAGGTAGGCCTCGTCGTCCTGGATCTCGTGCAGGATGGTCATGTCCGGCTGGTCGATGGCTGGATCGATCACTCCGACGTCCCGGTTGATGGTCCGGAAGTAGCGGTCCAGGTGGACGTCGAGGCTGGCCGGCTGAAACAGGTCCTCGGTCGGCCTGGGCAGGATGGTGATGTATCCCTTTTTCAGCATCCAGGCGATCGAGGCGTCAGAAGCGAGCACGTGGACTCCTATGCGTTACCGGTTGTGAGGACCGTACCAGTGTTGATCACTGAATGCGACATGAGTTGCGTGAATCACGCAGGCCGCGGCGCTGGCCAGGCCCGAGAATGGGGTTCCCCAGGGCGTCATTGACCTGCAGGCAGTAACAGTCGGTGGCGGGGCATATTCTCCAGGCCCACGGACCGTCGGGGTCATGCGATGGACACAGACAACGAGGGCACTTCGCCGGCACCGGGCGCCTCCTAGCGTCGAGGTGGGCGCGGCCATGGTCCCACCTCGACGTTAAGAAGCGTGCATAACCGTTCAGGGAACGGGTACAGACCCCGGTTCTGCCTTCTCCGCGTCGCCGATCTTCCGGCCGCGGTAAACCCCCGAGGGAGTGCCGACCACGGACGGGCACGGCTCCCGGTAGCCGTGGCGCTCCAGCCGGCTGGTGATAGCGCGGTGGGTCACCCCCAGCTCCTTCGCCAGGTAGTAGGGGGTGAACCCCTTCTGGGTGATCAGGTCGTTCAGCTCGGCGGTGTACCGCTCGCTGACCACTCGGTCCGGGTGATCGGCAGCCATCGCTCCGTTGACCCGGGAAGCCACGGCCTGCATCTGCTTCAGGCGCTCGACGTCCTGCAGTGGCAGCCGCTGGCCGTTCATCATCGCCTGGACACGGCGGGGCTCGGGGATCACGATGTCGCTCACGTCCGGCCTCGACTTGGTCTCGTAGGCGGCGGCCTTGGTCAGGTCGCGGCGCGCTGAGGCGATCTTGCGCAGGAAGGATTTCGGCGGGCCGGTCTGCCACGGCTTCTTCGGCTCCAGGGCCTCGGCGGCGCGCTGGACTTCTTCAGAGCCACCGGCCAGTCGCTCGATCGGATCCGCCTGCTCGGAGTAGGACAGCAGGCGGGCCGCCTCGGCGTGGCGCGCGACCGCGGTCAGCTTCTGCGAGGCGCTGCGCAGCGCCTGCCGGGCGACCACGTCGTGGGGGAGCGGGTCAGCGCGCTCGATCCGCTTGGAGCAGGCGGTGTCCTTCATCCCGAGGACGCCGGCCAGGGTGGCGGTACGCCAGCCTCGGGCGCGGGCGGTCGCCAGGACCGCATTCAGCCGCTGATCGTGATCGGTCAGCATCTTCTTCAGCATGGTGGCGAACGCCTCAGGCACCTCCTGGGGCACAAGGTTTCGTGGTCGTTGCATGAGATCTCCTCGTAGAACGGATGCAGGGGCCGTGATGATCACGACCCCTGCATCTTCTCATGCTTTCTTACCACTCCGCCACGACAGCCTCTTTCCCGTGACCTGCGGTTACTACCCAGGTAGGGGTTTCAGAGGCAAGGCTCAGAGCGGAGGCGTGCTGACGGTCGCCTTCCGCGAGAGGAGCCTGTCCATGTACTCAGCCTGCCGTTTGCTGGACAGGCACACCCCACACAGTCCGGCGGTGTCGGCCTGACCGTTCACGACCATGCCGACGACACGCTCGTGGCACCGGCGGCACTCGTACGGCTCGGTGGACTCCAGCTCGCCGATGATGACAGCGAACTCACAGGCCTGGCAGCGAGGCTGCCCGTCGGTCCCAGTCACGACCGCATCGCTGCCGCAGTCCTCGACGCAGGAGCGCTCCAGGAACTCACCGTTGTAGCTCCACCGGATGGGGCAGTTCTCGCAGTAGAAGCCGTCGCCGTCGCTGGTCAGCTCCGAGTAGCACTCCGGGCAGTCCGGGTACCGGATCGAGGCCTCCTCGCCCTGGACCTTGTTGCGTTCGGCCAGCTCGCCGGCGCGCGGATGGATCTGCACCTTGTCCAGGGGCAGCACGAGCGACCCTCCGGAACCGGAGAGCGTGGTCGCGCTGATGGCCGCGGTCGGCTCCGGCCATTTCTTCGGCTCGACGTAGGCCAGCCCCCAGACCATCAGGGGCACCTTGGCACTCCCGTTGTCGAAGAGCACGGGCAGGGTGGCGCGCTTGTAGCGGTCGTTCCAGGCCCTGACGACGACCAGGGCGGCATCGCGGGTGGGGTTGCTATCCGGCATGTGAGTCCTTCCTGTTCAGCGGTTAATTGCAGGCTTGTAATTCGCCACCGCGCCGGTCGCGGTGCGTACGATCCGGCGGCGCAGCTCGGAGGTGTCGACCTGGCTCCAGGTCGGATCGAACTCCCGCAGGATGTCCAGGATGGCGAACGCGGCACGCTCGATAGCCGGGTCATCCATCGGGGACAGGATCGCCTGCGGCAGGGTGAACGCCTGGCCCTGCTCGGTGATGAGCTTGGCCCACGGGACCGGGGTCTGGCCCAGCTTGCGCACCTGGCCGATGGTGTCGGTGTCGAAGATGCGAGCCCAGCCGTCGATCTGCAGCTCGTCCATCACCGGTCCAGGTCCGCCCGGCGCAGGTAGCCGGTGCTGTTGGACAGGAACCGGGTCAGCTTGATCGAGCGCTGGCGGCCATCAGTCGGGGCACCGTCGGCGGTCACGGTCTCCACCAGAGCCTTGCCGCCGGCGAGGTCCAGCCCGAGAACCTTGATGAACCGGTAGGTGTCCGGCGTGCGGTAGCGCGCGTCGTTGTCCTGCCAGATCTGACCGGCCTGGACCTGGTACGGGTTGCGAGTGTCGACCACAGGTATTCCTCTCGATGCGAGCACGTGGTTGATGCCTTCGAGCAGCGCTACGAAGGTGAAGCCGGCCTCGGACGGTGTGGCCGCGCCGGGCTTCGGGCGAACATGGAGTGTACCGGCCGCCTCCGACATGGCGACCTGCTTCGAGCCGTTCCGGAGGTTGGCGTGGATGCGCAGCAGGGTGTCGGTCTCGTAGCGCTCGAAGCCGGTCACCGCAGTGCGGCCAGGCGAACTGCCTTCAGCCATGCGTCTACCCCTTCCCGGTCCGGGCGCTCGGGGAGCGCCGTGCGTGTGCCGGCGAACTTGGCCCGGTACTCGGCCAGCTTCTCGTCGGCGATGGCGATCGGTTTGTTTTTGCTGGCCAGCTCGGCGACCTCCTGGCCGAAGGCCCTGCACTGCGCGGCCTCCATGTCGGTCAGGCTGACCGTCAGCTGTCCGGTCTCCCAGAGCTGGAAGCCCTGCACCAGCAGGCGGAGCATGTGCCTGGCGTGCTTCTCGGTCTGCTTGCGCAGGTCCGAACTGAAGCCAACCTGCTCGCCCTCGCCGGCCTTCTTCTTGCGGCCCTCCAGCCGGGAGAACTGCCCGACCGCGTAGCCCAGGTAGGAGTCCTCAACGGCCTTCGCCGACAGGAACGCGCTCCGCAACCCGATCAGCTGCAGACCCAGGTCGGTGACGACCTCGTACAGCCGGCCGGGCAGCCAGAGCAGCTCGGTGTAGGTCGGGTTGCCGCCGAGCAGCTTGTCGCAGTACTTGCCGACCTCGTGCAGCGCGCGGTCGCCGGCGGCCTTGGGGCCGACCCAGCTCCGGCGCTTCTCGGGCACGCCGTCCAGGCTGAGGAAGCTGATGGTGGGTTCCAGGAAAACGCCGAGCCGGTCCCGGTCGGATGTCGGGGTGGCCAGGTTGTAGGCAGTCGAGCCGACAACGCCTTCCAGGATCACGTACTGCGGCTCTTCTCGGGTGGGTCGATCTTCGGTCATGTGTCCCTCCGGTAGGTCAGTGCGATCTCAGCGATGAGGACAGGGCGCATGTTCCACCCCTCCCCCTTCGGGTTGTTCAGCGCGAGCACGCTGTCGACGCCCCTGTCCATCCAGTCGGCCCACTCGACGAGCGCCTCCGAGGCGGCGTCGAAGTCGTTGCCGAACTCGACCTCGTAGCGGTCGCCGGGCTCTCCGAACAGAGGGCGTTCGTTGATGACGATCACAAACATGCTTTGTCCCTTCTGTCTGGCTTCCACTGCTCCGCGATAGCAAGTGTCATGGCATTTGCCATAGCATTTGCTACAGGTTTCGCCATCGCACATGGCACTTGCTATCGCGGACAGAAGAGGTCAGCGCCGCCCAAAGGCTTCCTCGAAGACCGCCTCGGTCATGTTGGTCGGATAGTCGTCCCACCTGACCTTCCGATCAGCCAGGCGTCCGCACTGGCACGAAACACCCGTGAGGGACATCCCGTGCTTGTAGTTGGGGCCGGCGTCGGTCCCGCCCCATTCGCTCCACTCGTCTTCGAGTACCTGACGCTCCGACAGGCCGCCGCACTGGGCCAGGTGGCTCGTGGCGTCGTAGTCCTGCCACCCCCATCGGCCGGTCCCGGGAAGATTGGTGACCGTGCCGTGCCGCAGGATGGCGCGCTGCAGCACAGCCTCGTACTCACGCTGCAACTCCTCAGACAGAGCCATCGCTGACCCCGTTCGGCTTGGCGCTCACGAACAGCGGTGTCAGCACCCATGCCAGGCCGAAGCCCGCCAGGCCGCCGACGACAAGAAGCTTCAGCTCCGGGACGTCGCCCCAGACCAGCCAGCTCAGGCCGCTGCCCAGCAGGACGACCAGCGCGACCCAGGCCACCCGGATCACGAACAGCATCATCCGCGCGAGGATCTCCTCCACCGACATCAGAAGTTGCCTTCCGCCACCTGGAAGACCGGCAGGCCGATCGACCGCCAGGCCCGGACGACCTGATCGCGGTCGTCGTAGACCCGGGAGATGTTCCACCGGCCGCGGATGTTCTCGTCGAACAGCTCCAGCTTGACGATGTCGTCCTTCCGGGTGTCGCCGACCTTGCGCATGAACAGGCCCGCGATCGGGACCTGGACCACGCGCTCGACCCAGGCGTAGGTGGCGTCGTAGGCCGCCGCGGTTCGACCGGAGCAGAACACGATGTCCTTACCGGCGTCGTGCGCCTCCCGGACCGCCTCGATGACCGCCTCGTTCGGCAGATCCTCGTGCACGAGCGACTCGTCGTACGGGCTGCGGCTGCCCATGAGGGCGACCGTGCCATCGATGTCGACCATGACGGCGTCAGGCAGGCCGGGCTCCGGCTCGTACACCTTGAAGCCATCGAGGTCACTGGTCGGCTCCGGGTTCAACGGGACCTCGTAGGCCTGCTTACCGGTGTACCGCCGGATCATCCGCTCGATGACGTCGACCGGCACGTAGACGTCGGTGCCGGCGCGCATCTCGTTCTGCGCGAAGACCGTCTCCAGCGGGACGTCGAGCATGTCGACGATCTCGAACTCGGCGCCGCACCGGACAGCCAGGTTGCGCAGGTCCCTCGCGACGCGCCGGGCGAGGTTGGTGTCGTCGCAGATGACGTCCCAGCCCCGCTTGAGCAACTCGGCGATCTGCGCGTGCTGCGCCACGGTGATGGCCCTCTCCGTGGAGCGCATCAGGTCGGGGTCCTCGTAGAAGCGCCGGCCGTGCAGCTGCGCGCCGATGTCGTCACGATTGACCCGAGCCAGACGCCGCGGGTTCTCCGCGACGCGCCGGCGGGCCTCGGTGGTCTTACCGCAACCGGGCAGGCCCCGTGTGATGGTCAGTTTCGTCATACCGGCCCCCTTCTTTGCAGCTGAACTCTCAGCCGCTCGATAGCAGCATACAATACCAGCTTGACATTGTCACGAGGTCTCGTGGTGTAGCGCACCCGACACCTCGAACACGCCTTTTGACACAGAACCAACCCGGAATGCCTGGTCGAATCAGCGTATGGAAACCAACGACACGATCCGCGCCCTGACGATCGCCCTGGCATTCGCCGCGCTGCTCGCCGCCCACTACTTCGGCGACCACTGGCTGCAGACCGGCGGCCAGGCGCTGAAGAAGGCCCTGGGCCAGCCGAACGGCCGAACGGCCGACGCCGTGTGGCACTGCGCCAAACACGTCGCCACCTACTGCGCGCTCGGCCTGGGTCTGTTCCTGCTCGTCGCCGCCCAGGTGAACCTGCCGCTGCGCCCCGGATGGATCGCCGCCGGCATGGTGCTGCACGCCGGCACGCACTTCCTGGCTGACCTGCGGACCCCGCTGCGGTGGGCGGCTGGCAAGGTCGGGCTGACCGAATACATCGAGCACTGCAACGTCGCCCGCGGCGCCGGCGTGCACGAGGTCGGCCCGGGTACGGCCCTGTTTCACCTGGACCAGAGCTGGCACATCCTCTGCATCTTCTTCGTCTCGTGCCTGTTCGCCGGGTTCTGAGCGCAAAGAAGCCCCCGCCAGACTGGCGGGGGCTTCTTTGCGCTCGCCCTAGCGTGCGCCGAAGTCGGCGCTCTGCCCCAGGGCGACACCGAGCCCCAGCGCGATCAGTGCGAGCACGAGAATCGCGCCCAGCAGGATCATCGTCGCTCTCGGGGTCATTTCAGCTCCTCCTTCCTGAAGCAGTGGAGGCCGCCGGCGCGGTTTCCGTCGTAGACCAGACAGGTCACCGGCGCGCCGTCGATCGTCGTCTCGAACCGGAAGATTTCCCCGACGTCGCTGGTGAACGGCTTCGGGCTGACCTGCACCGGCTCGGCCGGCGCCTTGGTCTTGTCCTGCTCCCCGGCCGGCGAGCAGGCAGCGATGCTGAGCGCCGCCACCAGGAGGGCGGCCGTGCCGCCCAGGATCGTAACGGCGAGCCCGTCGTTTCCGCGGCTCACTCGAACTCCGTCCCGTTCTTGCGGAGCAGGTACGACTCGCTGACGATCTTCCCGATCTTGCGACCGTTCGTGATCGGCGAGCGCGCCTCCTTGATCGGGCGAACGACCAGGCCCTCGCGGATCTGGTCCACGTCGGCCAGCTCAGTGCCACCTTCGGCCAGGGCGAGCAGCGCCTGCTCGTCGTACGGCCCCTCGTACAGCACCGGCGCGGTCAGCACCGGCTGGTCGAGGATGCGCTCGCTGAGCATCTTCTCGTTGACCTCCCGGACGACACGGTCGTACTCCTCGGGCCGGAGGAAGACCTGTACGCCGTCGCCGTAGTCCACGGCGATGTCGAAGAGCACGAAGCCGGGCGCCCCGCGGTGCACATCGGTCCCGTACGCCAGGTCCTGTACGCCGGCCCCGTAGACCTCGCCGAACAGCGCGACAGTCGGTGCGCCGGCCACGATCGAAACGTTGTCCGCGAAGGTCTCCAGGCTGTAGGCGTTGGCCGCGCGCCAGTAGAGGTTGTTCGGGTCACGCTCGATGGCCAGGCCCTTGCCGCCATACCCCTTGGAGGACACGGCGACCTCGCCGCTGTCCTGGAAGGTCAGCATGAAGCAGGTGCCGTGGATCTTCTCGGTCGCGACGACCGGCTCGCCGGCCTCGAACATCTCCGGGTAGCGCTTGATGTTCTCGATCTCGACCCAGCGCAGCAGCCGGTCGGGGGCGTAGACCTGGCCGGCCATGTTCGTCGGGATCGGCGGCACCCACTTCTCGATGCCGAGGTACTCCGCGAAGTCCGTATACGTGGGCGGGTCGACCTCGTCGAGGACCGGGCCGTCCCAGTTCCAGTTCGGGTCCTCGCGCCGCAGCGCGTCACTGAGCTTCTGAGGCCGGCAGACGATGCCCTGCGACAGTTCGCCGCGGAGCCGGGCCGCGCGGACCCGATTCTTGTCCTTGCCGGCGAGGAAGCCGCCGACGCCCAGCTCTTCGATCAGCGGCTGCGGCAGGACCGCCTGCTCCGGGATGTAGAGCGCCCAGTCGCCCGTCTGGTACGCGCCCTTGGCGACGACGGCGCAGTACAGGCCGACCTGGGCCAGCTCCAGGCGGTCAGCGTTCGGGTGCGGGTGGATGGTCAGTCTTGCGATGGAGACGTTCAGGGTGCTCATTCGGTCCTCTCGTCGTGCTGTCGTGTGGTTGTCATCGCCGTGCTCAGGGCTGGATCGAGAGCCAGTCCTCCAGCAGTTCGGCGACCGCGTCGGAGCGGATCCAGCGCGACTCGCGCCGGTACTCCACAGCCATGGCCGCCATGCGCTTGCGCATCTCAGCGAGTTGCAGCTCGGCCGGAGGAGCGTTCATGATCGTTCGGGCGGCGCCCGGCCCCATCTCCTCCAGGCACCACAGGCAGGTCGGAATCTCTCCGTACGCGTGGTGCCGCTCGTGAGCCTCGTGTTCGACCTCGCGTTGGGACAGCATGCCCTCGTCGGTCACCGGTCGGCCAGCAGGTACCAGCGCGGGGTCGGGTTGTTCGGGGTGATCTCCAGCTTGGCCAGGGCGGCGGCGAGCATCTCGTTCCAGCCGCTCTCGGTCACGCGGTCGATCATCTCCTGCGGGTCGATAGCCAGCGTGTCGCCGCCGTCGACCGAGTAGTGGAAGGTCGACAGGACCCAGCAGGGCGTCTGCCCCTCGGTCGGCCAGCCGTGCTCCAGCATCTCGACCCCGTAGTGCGACTTGACGCGGTCGCTAACTCCCCAGGCCTCACTCACCGGCGGCGTGCCGGGGATCAGCTCGTACAGCCGCCTGGTGACTGCCTCCGACAGGTCGTGGTCGGGGTACCCCTCGTCGTCACGGACGAGCCACGGCAGGTCGATCGTGCCGTACTCGTCGACCTCGACGATCTCGGCCTTCTCGCTGCCGCCCATGTCGATGCCGTACGCAAGGTGGCCGTAGTGATAGGTGCCCATGCTTCCCCTTTCTGTGCCGGCCGTCTGCCGGAGGCGTCGCGCCGCACCGGCGGCGCGCACCCTCACCCAGACGATCAGCTCAGCGACAGCAGCAGCAGGTCGGTGCCCGCGATCAGGCGCCGATTCACGGAGGTGGACTCCACGAAGACGTCGTACTCCGGGTTGTAGTCCGGCTTGACCCGGACATCCATGCCGGGCAGGCCCAGCAGGTCGCGCGCGGCCGGCCCGGTGTAGAACGCGCCGGTCTGCTTCTCCCGGACGGCGATCCGCTTGCTGGACTGGATCGTCTCGGTCTTGGTCAGCTGGTAGAACCGCCTGTAGGAGTCGAACTGCATCTTGGGCTTGGATTCGATGAAGGGCTTGATGTAGGAGTCCTCGTGGACCTTCAGGACGTCGTAGTTGTTCGGCCCCAGCGGCGTCAGGCTGGACCGGACCGTTGCCGCGTTCACCGCATCGACCCCGGTCGAGAACAGGGCCTTGGTGCCGCGCTTGCCGCGGGCTCGGTCCGCCATCCAGTCGTCGGTAGAGGTCCGGATCGTCCGGCCGGCATCCTCGACGCCGTCGCTGGCGTTGGGGTCCCAGATGGCGATGTTGTTGGGCGCGAATCCGTCCTGCTGCGCCCAGTGCTTCCCGCGCATGTTCGGCACCAGGACGGCGACCGTCCATTCCTCCGGGAGGCGCTTCAGCGTGTCCTGCAGGTCGGGGGAGCTGAGGCGCGACTGGTTCTCCTCGCCGTCCGTGACGACGTAGACGAGGAAGGCGTGGTCGCCGTAGAGCTGGGCGGTTTTCCCGAGGTCGTCCAGGCTCTTGATGGTGGCGTCGATCAGCGCCGTCCTGCCGCCGGGGCGGTAGTGGTTGGCGATCGACGGGAGGCGCAGGACGTCCTTGTCGTAGAAGATCGGATCCGGCACGGTGCTGTTGAACGTGTAGACCGAGACTCGGGTCTCCTGGTCCAGCTCCTGGGACCTACGAGCGAGATGGGCGACCTCCCGGTCGACGACCCGTACGACCTCGTTCTTGTGGTTGTGCATCGAGGACGACTCGTCCACGACGAAGACGACATGGTTGACGTAGTTGATTCCGGACAACTTTCCTCCTCCGTTGGCTTTACCGGTCAGCGTACCGGTTGGGTACGACATTTTTCTGGTGGATCAGCTGATCTCGAACCAATCAGCGTGATGGCTAGGAGAGAAGATGCTGCCGTCCTTGCCCATCAGATATGCCTGCCGGAAACGAAGACTGTCTCCGTCCTCCGACCAGACCCACATCTCGCCGTAGTTCTTGTTGCCGCGGTTGATGAAACCTCGCAACTTTTTTCGGCCAGCCTTCGAGTTGAAAGAGTGCTCGCTCTTCAGCAACACGGGCTCACCGTGATAGTTCAGGGCGGTCGGCATGACCCAGTACCCACCCCCAGCCAGGAAGCCCGGCCTGGCGCCCACCTCCCCGGGATCCAGGTGTCGCTGCAACGAGCAGGGCTGGTAGCCGATAGTGAGAAGCCAAGCCCGAAATCGATCTCGTACTTCGGTGGCGCCGATGCGATTCTCGTGGAAGTCCTGTTGCTCGTCGGTCATATCATTTCCCCCTTGGTCTGCTGCCAGATGTTGAACTGCTCGTGCGCGCGTTCTCCGTTGAGAGCATTGGGCGAGTTCCGGTACGCGTTCGGTCCCGGGCCGAACGCGTACCGGAACCTCACTCCCCGGCGACCTCTCTGGCCAGGCGCAGGAACTCCTCCCGGTCGGCGCGGATGACTCGACGGCTATGACCCCACTGCGAGTAAGACAGAGCCAGCTGCTCCAGGGCCTGCGCCAAGTTCTCTCTGTGTTCGGCGACCCAGTCGGCGGTGTCCTGGTTCTCGCCGACGATGTTGAACAGGTAGCGATCCATCCACTGCCACCTGTCGGCCAGCCGGAGGTAGTCACCACTGAGCGCCCCGGTCGCGGTCCCAGCGAAATCCCGCATGGTCCGGTACTGCAGCTGGATGGCCCGCTGGAGCAGGTAGTAGTGATCGTCGGCCCAGGTAGCCAGGGCCAGGTCAGCAGCGTTCACGCGGTCGCCTCCGTGAAGGTCCGGCCCTGCGGCGTCTCGATCTCCGGCTCCGCCTGCTTGAGCAGCTTCTCCTGGTAGTCCCGCCCGTCGAGGCGTGCGAACAGCGCCCAGGCGTAGGTCTCCGACTGCGCGATCGAGGCGAACAGCTTGCGCTGCTCGCGCGTCAGCGCGCTGCCGGTGTCCAGGCCCATGCTCACGCTGGCCGGCCACTCGCCCTCCGCAGACTGCTCCTCGCAGGTGGCGACCACGCGGTGCCACTGCCGGTCGATGGCGCGGTTGGCTTCCCGCACCACGAAGTCGATGTCGGCGGCGACGCCGCGCACCCAGTCGTGGAACTCGTCCGGCAGCGGCGCGATGAACTCGTCGAGGTCGATGCCGGCCAGCATCGCCTCGTGCACGCGCCGCGAGGTCAGGCCGGTGACCAGCCGGTGCAGGGTGACGTAGTCCTCCTGCTTGATCTTCACTCGCTCGTCGGTGAGCAGGTCGTGCACGACCAGGCCCTCCATGCCCGGCCGGGGCGCGGCTGCCAAGGCCTCGCCGTACGTGCGGTAGCTGAAGGTCTCGGTGGCCGGTCCAGGCCAGCGCCGCTCGGGCTTCTGCTCGTCCTGGATGACGCCGGGGCTGATCGACTTGCCGGTCCGGATGTCGACGGCGCCGAGCAGGATCAGATCCGCCATGCGGCCGTAGTCCACGACGATGCGGTTCTGGGGGTAGATGATCTCGAAGAGGTACGTGAGGCTCGGCCGCGGCTCGAACCGGGCCTCGTAGTTCATCAGGTAGAGCACGGTGGCGCGAGCGGCCTGCTCACTGGTGAACGAGCCGCGGGTCGCGACCGCCCACTTACCGCTGACCGGCATCCGGTACAGCACACCCAACGAGCCGTCCTTTTTGTCGGTGACGGTCACGGGCGCGTTCAGGCCGATGGCCGGCGCTGCGCCCTCCGAGTGGTTGAAGAACTTCCGGAAGGGCCGCGCGACCACCTCCAACGTCGCGGTGTTGTAGATCAGGCCGCGGCACTGCAGAGTCACGTCGTTCCAGACCTTGTCGAAGACCGCGGTCTCCGTGTAGTTGGCAATCGCCAGCGGCTCGGTCGGGTGGTACTGCACCCGCACGAACCGCTCGTTGACCATCCGGTCGAAAAGATCGAGATCGAATACCTCGTCGAGCTGGGTCACTCTTCCTCCTTCTTGCTGCGCGTCTGCTTTGGCCGGTAGTCGAAGTTCAGCTGTCTGCGCAGCTGGCCTAGCGTGTTCTGCCAGCTGCGGTGGTCGCTGGCCGAGCAGACCAGCGTGCCAACCCGCTTGCCGTCCTTGAAGATCCCGTAGTGGCCACCGCGCTGGTGCTCCACCTCGTAGTCCTCGTCTTTCAGCGCTTCCATGAGCTTCTTCCAGTCACTGGCCATCAGCGCGCCAGCCCTCGGACGGTCACCCGGCGCGGCCAGCTGACGGGGTAGCCCTTGGTGATCTTGCGGATGGTCTCGGCGCTAAGCCCCGTGATCTCCGCGATCTCCTTCTGGGTCAGGACCAGCGCCGCGCGGCGGACTGCCGCGTCGCGCCGGTTGTACGCCTGGTTTCGGGCTACGGCGAACGCGTTGGTGGCTTCTTCGAGGACCATTACGGCCCCGACCTTGGCCTCAACGACGCCGACCCTCCGGTCGGTATCTGCCTGCTTCAAATCCATGTCGCATATAGTGCCGTACTCACCAGCCCAAGTCAAGTTGGCCCACCGACTTGTATATGTCAAGTTGAAGCTGTACTCTGGCTGAACAACGCAACGTACAGGAAGGATGACATGAGCGATAGCGAGAGCAACCCGGTCTGCTTCACGGTCACCGTCGAGCCGGTCCCCGGCCTGATCGAGGTGCCCATCGTCGTGGAGCGCGAGGACTGGGACGCGATGACGGAAGCCGAGCGCCGAGGCTTCGTGAACGGCTGCATCGAGGTCGAGCTGGAAAATGGCGTGGTCTCGTACGCCCGGTTCGACGACCCTGACGACGAGCCGGCGGTCTGACCGTGGCGAAGCCGAAGATCTACCAGATGGGGCTCATCCACACGAGCAATTCTCGGGTGGAGGCCATCCTGGCGCCGGAGCGCGGACGGGCCGACTACATCGTCTACGTGGTCGCGCCGAGTAAGGCCTCCGCCTCGGCGGCGTTGCGGTCGCGAATGGTCGGCCATGCGGACGAGAAGGAGTGGCGTGTCGCCGGCCTTCAGGTCGCGCACACCGACGCATTGCGCGAGGCCGGCCTGTTCACCGAGGGCGCCCTGCTCGTGATCGGCCGCAGCTCGACCACGGCAGTCGCCATGGTCGACGCGGTCGGGTATGCCTCGGCCATCGGACAGCTCAAGAGGGCTCCAGACAGTGACTTTTTCCGGCTGGTTTTCGAGCCGAGCATGGCGCAGTTCTGCCGTCGCGGATCGATCGCGGCTGGCGCCGAGGAGGTCTACATCCACACCGGCCGCAACGGTGACCGGCGCTGGGCGGGCACGTGGGGCGACTGCATGGACGATGAGCGGATGCAGCTCCAGCTGGACCTGGGCAACCTCAAGATCACCAGGGCTGGGTTCGGCGACTGGTACCACGAGGGCCGCTGACGCTCTCCGTGACGCCCGGCTACGGCCGGGCGCTGCGGTGTCCGTCAACGAAGAGAGGTGGGTATGAGCAAGACCAACAACGCCGCCCGGGAGCAGGGCGCACAGCGGTTCGAGGAGGTGCAGCGCAAGGCCTATGGCGACGAGCGGTACGTCGCGGGCGTTGTGCAGCAGCTCCGTGACCGCGGTCTGTTCGTGGGCGCCAGCGCCATGAGGTACGACGCCGGCGGATCGTTCGCCGTGGTCCGCTTCCGTAAGCCGGCCGGGCTCTACGTGGAAGGCGCAACGCCGGTCCGGCCGGAAGCAACTGCAGCTATCGCCGCACGGCCGGCGACGCCGTCCCGCACCGCGCTGCGCAAGCAGGCCTGGTTTCGCCCGGCGGCCATCGCCGGCGTCATCCTGTTCGTCCTGGGCCTGCTGTTCGCAGCCGGGATGTGGATCGTCTCCCAGATCCGCGAGGTGACCGCCGGGATGACTGGCGCCGGCCTGGTGGGCTTTGCCGTGGTGGCCACCGGCGTCGGCCTCGTCATGCGACTCAAGGGCAAGGGCTCCGGCGCGGCGCCGGGCAACCACTCTGGAGGCATGGGGTTGCACTGGACCCCCTGCGACAAATGAACACCGAGGACCCCGCAGGGACCTTCCCGCAGATCTTCACGAAGATCTGCGCTCGGTCCAGCTGCGGGGCCTTCTTCGAGGTGACCGTGATGCCCGGCCAGGAACCGGCCACCTACTGCTCGCCCACCTGCCGCAAGAAGGCGTCCAGGGACCGGCGAGTCGCTCGGTGCCCGGTCGGCTGCGGCCGGGAGATCCTCCGGCCCGGCGCTGTCGTCTGCGGTCCGTGCTGGGGCATCGCCGCCGGGATGTGCCTGGGCAAGCGCCGGCTGACGGAGCGGCGCGCCCGGGAGGTCGCGGAGCGTCGGGAGTACGTCGCGTACTGGTGCCGGTGCTGCGGCTGGTGGCACAACGGTCACCCTGTCGACGATGGCGCCGGTCTCGTCGCTCAGGTGGGGCAGATCCTGGAGGGCATGAGATCGGCCCGCGGACAGATCTGGGTGAACGGCTTGATCGAGTCGTGGGATCCGGAGGTCCGCGACCGGAAGGAGTGGGCCAGGAACCGCCGCCCTCCGGCCGGAACTGAAGGTCAAGCTTGACAGTCACGGTAGGGTACTGAGTACGACATCCGGTCATTGACTGTGGTCTCGATGGCAATTGCCATAGCATTTGCCATAGCAAACGCCATCGAGGTTGCAGCGGCCGACCGGCCGACGAAGGGAGAAGACATGACCTACACCCGCGTACTCCAGGGCAGCCCCAGCCTTCCCGGCCTGCTGAAGATCAGGACGGACACGGCGGACTTCCAGGTGGTCGCCGAGGACCGCAACGACATCGAGGTCACCCTGTTCACCGAGGACGACGAGGACGGCCTGGGCGCTCAGATGATCCGCGCAGCGACCGGCGAGGTCTACGGCGACACCTACGAGCTGACCGTGAAAGGCCCCGACTCGCACACGGTCGTGAGCGGCAACGTCGGCGTCGTGGCCGGCACGATCTTCGGCGGCGTGCACATGCACGGGAACCGCAACGTCCAGGTCGGCCACGGGAACGTGCAGTACAACAACTTCAGCTCGGGCGGCGGGTCCTTCGTCACCCGCGGCGTGCAGGGCGTCGTGAGGGTGCCCACCAACACCAGCGTCAACATCCGTTCCGGTGCGGGCGACGTCGAGACCCTGGGCAACCTCGGGTCCTTCGCCGGCAAGCTCAGCTCGGGTAACGCCCGGCTGGCCAGCGTCGCGGAGCTGGACGCTGACCTGGCCGCCGGCGACATCTGGGTCGGCTACGTGCACGACGGGGCGAACGTGGACTGCAGCTCGGGGAACGTGAAGCTGGAGGACGTCGGCGGTTACATCAACCTCTCCTCGGCGAGCGGGAACGTCAAGGTCGGGCGTCTGACCGGCAGCGGCCGGATGGTCAGCACCGCTGGCAACGTCAAGATCAAGCAGTTCGACGGCCAGAGGCTGCTCCTGAAGACCACCATGGGCAACATCAGCCACCCGGAGCACCCGGGGATCACGGCCAAGACCACCATGGGCGACATCAACGGCCGGAGCGGCAGCCGCTGGTGATCTGACGGGCACGAAGAAGGGGCGAGACCGCGATGGTCCCGCCCCTTCTTCGTGCCCGTCAGAGGACGCCGGCGGTCTTCGCAGCCGCCAACAGCGTCACCATCCAAAATCCAGCCACGAATACGTTCTCGGTCTTGCTGCCGGCCTTGAAGGTCAGCACGAGTGGGGGCCGGAAGTTCCACCAGCGTTTCCCCCTCACCTTCAGCCACGGCGCAGCCCAGGGCACACCCTGGCGTGTGATCCAGTCGCCCCAGATATGCACCGCGCAGCCCAGCGCGGCAGCGCCGGCGGCAAGCAGCGGCCCAGGCCCCGGAACGTGCACGGAGATGACGAACAGCGCCCCGCCGGCCAGCGCCCCCGCCGCCATCGAGACGGGCGGCTTGGCCAGCAGCCGGACCAGCATCCCCACGGCCAGGCCGACCACCACGGCGATGACCGCCCGCGGCCAGCGCTCACCGAGCACCGCCAGCACCACGAAGACGCCGACGCAGAAGACCAGGGTGTGGGTCAGCCCGCGGTGCTCGCGCGGCTCGTCGTACTTGGTGCCGGTGGCCTTGGTGAAGTGGTAGCTGGCCCGCGAGACAACCCTCTGGGCGAAACGCGAGAACGGGCCGAACGCCGTAGCGGCGGTGGCCCGTTCGTGGTCGATGTCAGGAGCAAGGCTCCAGCCCGCCAGGATCGCCCCCAGCAGGATTGTGGGCCACACCCCGCCCGGAACCATGTAACCGAGCGCAGGGAGCCCCCAGGCCGTGCACGCGGCGCCGGCTGCCATGCCGGACGCCGCGTGCCCACGGCCCATCACGGGACGTAGATGGACCGCAGCAGAGTGCCGTCCTGGTCGTACCCGATGCCCGACGAGGGCACGTACAGGTTGTGGATCCACCGGGGGATCGGGGGGAGGCCCTCGGGCAGCATCTTGATCGTGGGGATGGATGCCTCGCTGACCATGCGCAGGATCAGCACGTTGTCCGCCAGGAACGAGTCGCGGATCGGCACGTTCTGGAAAGTCCTCAGGGTCAGGTCGCCGACCTCCGCAGCGACCATTACGCCGACCTTCCGGCCGGCGCGCAGAATGCGGTGCATCCAGTCCGGGTGGCGCTCGAAGATCTGGGCCGCGCCGGTCAGCATGAGGATCCCCAGCGGCATGCCGCGGGTGGGGCCGGTCCAGCGTGCGTCGCCGTTCTCGGCGAGGACCTGGTGCCGCCGTTCGATGACCTGGAGGACGTCGTCGATCAGCACTTCGATCCCGTCGTTGTCGCGCTCCAGGCGATCGATGCCGAACTCCCCAGCGCGGTCGAGGTCAAACGCCGGGTCGGCGGCCCACACACGCACCAGGTCGGACTTGGCGGTCGCCTGCAGCAGCACTCGCAGGGCGTTGGTCGTCCCGGATCCGGAGGACCCGGCAACCAGCACGTTATGAGCGCCGCGGTCGTCGAACAGCGTCCAGTAGTGCCAGGCGCCGGCAGCCTGCAGTCCGACTTCCAGGTGCCCGTTGGTGGGTGTGAGGCCCCAGCTGAACGGCGGCTGGATCTCCTTGCGGAGGCGTTTGGGCAGCCGGTCGAGGAGGAAGAGCAGGGCCAAAGCCCCGTCGTTGGTCAGCCGGTACCAGTTCGCCCCGCTGATGCCGATCAGCTTGTCCCGGTGCAGCTTGTTGAGGGCCTGCAGGGTGGCGGACGAGTCGTGCCCGTGAGCCTTGCCCAGGTCGGCCAGTGTTTCCCCGCGAGCATCTCCCTCGCCGAGGGCGAACAGGATGTCGGCCTCCACCTGCTGGCGGAGGATTCTGATTTTGCTGTTCGGCAAGACATTCACCTTTCTCTGTGGGTTTCCATCAGCCTATAACACTATGACGACATACAGAAGGGCGCCCACCGTGTGGTGAGCGCCCCTCTGTCAGATTGCGTCAGGATCTGGCAAGCATGGCCACTTCGTCCGCGGCCGGGTTCTCGATCACGTCGTCGACAGAGAGCTGGTCCGCAGCCTCTTCGCGACCCTTGATCGTCAGCTGGTGCCAGCCGTGCTGCATGTCGCCGGCCTTACCGGAGATCACCCAGCCGCGCTTGCCGAAGTCCTTCAGCACGTTGCTGACCATCCGGGCGCTGAACTCGCCGTTGACGACCCCGACGAGATCCTCCAGCTTCAGCTTGTAGTCGTCGCTCGCCTTGGCCAGGAACGCCGCCAGGACGACCTGGGCGCAGGTCATGCCGGTGGCCCGGCGCGACCCGGCCGGTGTGCCGTCCGGGATCTCGTCCAGGTCGTCCAGCTCAGCCAGCCGCTGGTGCCGGTCCTCGTAGCCGGTGCCGGCCTCCCGGGTGGTGCGGTCGAGCACGCCCGGGATCCCCCACTCCTCGCCGTTCTGGTACATCCAGTCGATGGCGTCTCCGGGGTAGAAGGCGCGCATGATCGCGGAACGCGAGCTGGGGCCGAGCGCGTAGCCCAGTCCAGCCGTGGTTTCCTCGCCGGGCTTGGCGCGGCCCTTCGGCCACTCGCGCGGGATCGTGTGCGGCTGCACCCGGTCCAGGCCGCCGTTGAAGGCCACCTGACCCGAGAGGCTGTTGGCGGTACGGAAGACGACGACGTTACCGCCGGCGACCGCGTCCCGGATGGCCATGTCGCCACCCAGTTCCTGCAGCAGCGGAACCTGGGTGATCAGGCGCAGCTTGATGCCGGTCTTCCGGCCCATCTTGCCGAGCTTGGCGACGATCCGCTTGCACTCGTCGTCCTTCAGGACCTCGTGCGCCTCGTCGATGGTGATGACGATCAGCGGCATGTCCGGGCTGAGCGGGAAGTCCTTGACCCCGCGCCGCCACTTCTTGCGCTTCTCGTCGTACCACTTCGTCCGGCCGAACGCCCGGTTACGGGCGTACATCTCCTTCTCGGTCTTCTGCAGCAGAATCCGGGCTTCGTCGATCGTGGGCGCGAACCAGTCGACCGAATCCTGCCAGTCGCCAAAGCTCTGACCCCACTGCGGGTCGATGATCCGAGAGACGATCAGGCCCTTCTTGACCGTGATCGCGTTGCCGTCTTCGTCCAGCTTGGGCTGCCCGGTCTCCAGGTCCATCACGGGCACCTCGACGACCGCGTGCCGCTCGTAGGCCAGCAGCAGGCTGACGAACTCGCTCTTACCGGAGCCGGTGGCCCCGGAGATCAGGTCGTGCCAGGCGCCGCCCTGGTTCCAGAACCGGTACCGGACCAGGTCAGCGTCGGCGTGCAGGCCGATGAGCGCCACGCCGGTGGACGTGTCGAACATCTTGGTCCCGTTGATGACCGCGTACGGCCCGGCCCAGTGCTGGAAGCTGATCAGCGGGTTGTCGTGGAACAGCGTCAGCTGCGCCTTCGAGGCGTTGTCAGCCGCGGTCTCGATCGTGACATCAGCCAGGCCGACACCGTATGCAGCCGCGACCCGGCTGCCGGCCGGCACGAACCGCTCCGGCGCGAGCAGGCCCGGGGTGTCCGAGACGATGGTGGCGGTCCAGCCGCCCTTGATCTCTTCGATCGAGTCGGGGTCGAGCGAGGTCGACGGCAGGGCGCCCTGCGAGATCGCGACGCGCTCGGCCCACCGGGTCCGGTACAGCGCCGCGGTGACAGCGAAGCCCATCGGCGACTCTTCGATCGGCTCCTCTTCCTCCTCGGGCGTCGGCTCCGGCTCCCGCTCGGGCTCAGGGGTGGCGACGATGCGCGGCTGGTTGCGGAACCGGACGTACGGCGATGCGGCCCAGAGGCCGATCAGGCCGCCGACGGTCAGGTTGATCTTCCCGCCGATGCTGTTCGGGTCGACGCCCAGCGCGGCGGCCGAGGTGAACCAGCCGCCGGCCGCGGTGGCGACAGCCGAGGAGAATCGGCGAGCGCGGGCGATCCGCTCCGGGGGCAGGCCGGCCATCTGCCGCTCGATCGTCTGCCGGCCGGCGTACCAGGTTGCCGGGCCGATGACGACAGTGGCGAGCGCCATGGGCAGCGTGGAGCCCGGCGTCTGGGCCATCTGCGTGCCGACCATGGCGGCGCCGGCCAGGCCGACGCCGGCGTGCATGACGGGCTTCAGCTTCTCGCGCGCGGCGTGCGCGACCGGGATGAGCGGCTTGGTCGCGGCGATGCGCGCCTCGGAGATGACCGGCGCGAGCGAGCGCTGCTGGACCGCACGGCGGGCGAGGCCCTGCTGGCTGCGGTTCTTCGGCGGCGGGATCGGGTCGTCGCCGTCATCGCGCGGCGGCATGGTCAGCGGCTCCCGGTCCGCCTCCCGCGGCGGGTGCGGGCGCGGCCGGCGCCGAGGCTGTGTGGTGGTGTCGGTCATGGTGTGGCCCTCCTGGGGATAAAAGAACGGGCCGCTCGCGGCGGCCCGTTCTCGCTGCTGGGACTTACTGGCTCTGGTTGACGAACTGGGCGTCGGCGTTCTCCGCCGAGATGATCTCGTAGGCGGTCTGGAAGCGGTCCCGCAGGTTGGCGGCGTCCGCGGCCATCTGCACCGAGACCACGTTCAGGGAGTTGAAGACCTCCAGCATCTGCTGGTCACTGGCCGCCTTGCCGGCGACGTTGAACAGCAGGTCGATGGAGCCGCTGACGTTGGGCGCCTGGATGCGGAAGCGCGCCAGGGCGTCCTGGGCGGTCACGTGGTCGGTGGCCATGATGGTCGCGGCGTGCCCCAGCCGTACCTGCAGCTGGTGGATCTCCTCGGCAAGGTTCGCCAAGGTGTTGGCGCGCTCCTCCTGCTCCCGGAAGAAGTTCTGAGCCTGCTCGTACTGCATGCAGTCGGCGGATGTCGACAGCGGCGCAATGGTCCCGCTGCCGGCCGGGGCCAGGCCGGTCCCCGTGGTAGTTGCCACGCTCGACATATCGCTCCCTTCGTTGCCCGGCCCGGGAGTGTCCTGGACCAGTTCTCCGTGCCCGGTGGTGCCGCCGAGGGCACCGCCTCCGCCCCATGGTACCGGTGTCGGCTCGGGACTTCTAGCCTGTCCGTTACCGGCCGGTTCGGGGCTGTCACCGATCGGGATGGGGGAGGCGGCCGGGGCCGGCTGGCCTACCGGGTCTCCGACCGTCGCGGTGCCGGCGTTGTAAGGCTCACGAGCTGCCTCCTCGGCCGGTTCATCGTCGTGCTCGACGTCGGGCTGCTCCGCATCCGGCGTCGGGTCGTCCTTGGTCCAGGGGTCCTCGGGACCCCAGTCCTCGGCCGGCGGGGGGTCAGCGGTCTCGCCGGGGATGGTGTCTCCCCATCGCTCGGCCCGGTCCGCCCAGTCGTTGGCCTTCTCGGAGGCCCTGTCACCCCGGCGCCGGCGCCACCAGCGGGCGCCGCGGGCGGTTCCGGTCCGGACAGCCTGGGCCAGTGCGCCGAGCAGGCCGGTGCGTGCGAACGCGCCGCCGCCGAGCACGCGGGCGACAGCGCCGGCCCCGCGGGCGCCGGCGAGCAGGCCCCACAGGGTGCCCTTGCCGATTCCCTTGACGGTCTTGCCGAGGGCCTTGGCGGTCCAGGCGACGTACCCGCGGGTGCGCGGGTCCGACTCCCACTCGTCGAGTTTGTCCAGGAGCCGTTGGCGGATGCGGTCGGCCAGCTCGGCGGAGCGGGCCGCCGAAGCGGCCCACGCCCGTCGTGATGCGTCCGAGCCCCACTCCACGCCCTTGGTCATCGCGTTGTAGATGACCTGCGTGATGATCGCGATTACGAGCAGGGGCATGTTGATCAGACCCCGAAGATCCGGCCGATGAACTCGCCGGCCCAGTTGCCGTAGGTGTCCCACATCGAGTTCAGCAGGCCGCCGAACTCACCCGAGAGGCCGTTGGAGACCGAGGGCAGCAGGAACAGGAACCAGGGCGCGACCTTATCGGGCTCGCGGTCGTTCCACAGGTCCTTCACGGTGCCGGCGACCAGGACGATCGCCCAGCACCAGCCGACCCAGGGGGCCAGGTTGGCGATACCGGTGATGAAGTCGCCGACGATCGTGTCGACGGCGAGGGTGCCGGAGGCGGCCAGGGAGATCAGCGCGCCCCAGAGGTACCAGGGCCGCAGGTTGAACCGGGTGCCGCCACCGCCGCCGCCACGGCCACCGCCGTCGCCGCCGCCCATCTTGTGGGCCTGCGAGCGCAGGACGATGCCGAGGACCAGAGTGATCATGAATCCAGCAGTGATTCCCATCGGTGCGTGTGCTCCTTCCGAGCTGGGGTTGGATCTTGCTTGGGGTGGTGCCAGGCCTGATGGCCACCGCCGACCCTCGGTGACCGAGGGCGACGGAAGCGATCAGGAGAAGAACCAGAGCCAGATGGCGAAGCCGATCGCCGTGTCGACGAGCAGCGCTCGCACAGGGTGAAGATGGGCCGCCACGAGCCAGTACAGGGCGCTCACGATGAGCATCCCGACGGGGGCGTAGACCCGCGCCAGGAAGCGCATCAGACCGTTGTCTGCGAGCACCTCAGGTGCCTCCCAGAGCTGCGACCAGAGCACACCCAGGGGAGGGGGCGCCTTGGCCACGGCGCGGGCCTGCTGGACGTCCCCGAGGTAGGCCAGGGCCGTCTGCTTGCCACGCTGCGTGACTGCTACTTCCCGAGGTTGTTCAACATCACCCGTGCCATGATCAGCACGTTGGTACTCCGGACCACTTCCATCCGGAACTTCTACCTCACGCTGCGTGTGTGTATCCATGGGGGCCTCCCTCCTCAGTTCTCGGCACGTAATCCACGACGCGCGCACCGCGCCGCGGACCCGATTTGGCGATCCTGTGCTCGTACACCCGGACCAGATACCGGGCCGGATCCTTGACCGGATCCGCCTCGTTGGCCCGCGCCGCCTCGACGGCCAGTTCCCGCAGGTCCCCGTAGTTCCCGATCGCGACCTCGGTCACGAACGGCTGATCCAGCCGGCGCCCGCGAAAGAAGATCTCAACGAAGTGGGGCTGGCGCGTGTGGTGGAGGAGCGGGTCCTCTTCCGATCGGGTGAATCGCATGGCTTTCTCCTAGTGTTTCTGCAGGTCAGGGACCGTGCAGCAGCTCAACGTCGGGATTCTTCTCGCGGTACGCCCTCAGTCGGCGGTTGGTCTTCAGCCGGGCCGAAGCCAGCGCGTACGCGTACGCCAGGAACAGCAGCAGCGCAACCGCGCCGGCCACCGCCGTGTCCTCTCCCCTCAGGTGCTGCCAGTAGGTACCGGCGGTGGCCAGGGAAGTGGGCACGGCAAGCGCGCTGGCGACCGTGTAGCCGTAGTTCGGGCGGTGCGAGACGGTCTCAGCCGGGAAGCTAGAAGTCCGGTTCGTTTCCATGTAGAAGTTCCTTTCCGGGGGTTTGCGCAGGTCAGAGCGTTGCGTGGCTAGGAGGTCTCCTCGGTGCCACGCTGAGCGTTCATGATGTCGACCAGGTGCGGGTGCTCGCGGAGCTTGATGAGCGCCTTCTGGACCTTGTCGGCAACGGACATGGAACGGAACTCGCCGCCGTCCTCCTGGTTCTGGCGGTACGCGTGGATCGCGTCCCGTATGTTCCGCACCGACGGGACAGGCCCGTTCTCCCAGCCGCGGAACGCGTCGATCACGATCAGGAGGTGTCCCGCATACTTCAGGATGTCCTCCATCTCGTCGATGGCGCTCTCCGAGGACGCGGGGGACGCCGGAGCCGGGGCGGAGGAGAGCGCGGGACGCTCAGCCCGAGGGACAGCGGGACGGGGTACGGAGGACGTCGGGGTGCGTACCGTCGCAGTCAGCGGGACAGGACGGGACGCGACCTCCTGGCGGAACGGAACGCTCTGTTCCGTGTCCTCAAGGACGGGCCATACCCGAGGCTTGTCGGCCGCGACCCAGAGGCGCCTGTCCTCCACCGCCTCGATCGGGCTCTCGATCCTGTACCGCACTGCGTGACGGAGCGCCTTGGGGGTCTCCACCGGCGTGAGGATCCACGCGAGGAACGCGAACTTGGGCGCCTGCTTGTCGACCCGGCCGGCTTCTCGCAGTGCTACTCGGTACTGGAAGCGAGCACTGTGCATCCAGATCCGAACGCCAAGCAGCGAGAAGATGGCCGCGCCGGCGGCCGGCACCCAGCCCCAGCCGTCCAGGGCGCCGCTGTCGGCTCCCTGCGACCTGGCAACCCAGTCCGCGTGCCAGTAGATGAGGCCGGAAATGACGCTCAGGTAGATGGCCAGGCTGGCGCGCAGCCCCACGGTGGAGTCGCCCTCCAGCATCGTCTTCGACAGCAGTGCGACCAGCTTCCAGACGCCACCTTCCAGGGCACCAGCAGCGAGGATGGCCACACCGAGGGGGATATTGATCGGCTGTCCCTCGCCGTAGAACACGTGCGTAGTGAAGTACCCCGAGAGGATCAGCGGAGCGAGGAGCGGGAGAGCGCCGATGGTACGGTCCAGCCAGACCGCGAGCCAGCGCATCTTGCGCGGGACGGGAGCCAAGAGGTCGTCCCGTTCCGTCCCGGACGTGTTCTCCGCGGCCTTGCGGGACGCTGCAGCCGCACGGGCCGCCCTGTCCCGCGCGGCGTTCCGCTCCTGTTCCTTGCGGTGTTCCGCGAGCCGGGCCGCCTGAGCGTTCTCATGGGCGGTCATCGCGCGGGACGTCCGCCAGTCGGCGATCCTCTTCCGTACCGAGGGACGGTGCTCCGTGTTCTCCAGGTGTTCCGTGTCCTGTACCGCGTCCTCCGTCCCGTGGGACGTCCTCTTCTCGTCGCTCATGGGGTGTACCGTACAGCAGTCTTGCAGACACTGCAACACTGCTGTAGATTCCGTTCCATGACCGATACGCCGAAGGGCCTTCGCCGGCGCGCCGACACCAGCAAGGCGCGCCGCGCCGCTGCGGCGACCTACGCCCGGCGCCGCCACGCGGCGGCAGCTGAAGAGATGAGGCCTTACGGCGTCATCGTGATCTTCACTGACAAGTACACGGGGCATGTGCTGCCGCTCGACCAGCAGCCGCCACCACCCGAACCCGAGAGGACTTCATGAAACGAACAGCAGCGCTTGCCACCCTCGCGATCACCGCGGGGGTGTTTGCCATTCCGGCGCCGGCTCAGGCCGCGGTGCCCTGGAACGGCAAGACCATCCAGGTGATCAACAAGCTGCCGCGCGACTGGCCGGTCACCGCGGCCGTCAGCTTCGTCGACAGCTACACCGGCTCCCGGATGAGCGTGGTCCGGAAGTGCACGCCGGCGGCCTGGAGGTGCATCACGATCAAGCAGGGGCGCCTGAGCGACACCGCCGGCTGGTCCAGCGGCTCGACGATCACCATCGACGTCTACCGGACCAAGCACATCCAGGGCTGGAAGGGCAACTTCGGGCCGAAGACGAAGAAGTGGTTGCTCGTCCACGAGCTGGGGCACCAGCGGTTCCTGCAGCACCAGGCCGACTGCACCACCGCGATGGACCCGCGGCAGCGCTGCGGCCGGCCGAAGCACGTGCCGCCGCTGAAGTTCTCCACTGCCCAGAAGCGCAAGCTGGCGCAGTACTGATCGCAGCCGATCTCAGAAGGCCCTGCAGGCATCCTGCAGGGCCTTCTGTGTGCGGTCCCTCGGTCGGATGCAGGCATTGACCCTGATAGGGTCTTATCCATGACCTTCTATAACCGCATGGCGGCGTTCTTCGCCGCCATCGCCCTGGCCATGTCCACCCTGTTCCTGATTTCCACCCCGGCGTCCGCCGGCGTACCGCCCACGCCCGCCGGCCAGGACCAGGCCGCCCGGACGGTGAAGCCCTCGTCCTGCGGCAGCTCGCTGCTCTGCATGTACACCGGTGACGGCTGGTCCGGCAACCGGGAGGACCGGCTCAAGCGCGCGAACGGCACCTGCGACAACGTCGCCTACAACGACCAGTACTCCTCGATCTGGAACGGGTCCGGGGTGTCCGTCCGGTTCTACAACGACGCCGGTTGCACCGGGCAGGCGTTCACCCTGGTCAATGGTGATGGGTCGGCGCACATGACGCTCACCCACCCGACGCAGGTGGACGAGATCAGCTCGATCAAGTGGCTGAGCTGACCATCAGCTAGCTGACACGAAGAAGGGGCGACCGGCATCCGGTCGCCCCTTCTTCGTGTCTCTGTCAGCCGCCGCTCTTCGCGCCGCTTCCGCCGCCGACGTTCCCGCCGCGCGCGACCGGCTGGCCGCCCTTGCCGATCACGCCGGTCTTGGTGTTGTTGGCGACCCGGCCGGTGGCCGGCAGGCCCCAGCGCGTGCGCCCCGCCGAGTCCTTGTACCCGATCTTGGCGCGGTTCGGGTCGGCCGGCAGGCGCTGTCCGGGGGAGTAGGTCGACCCGCCGTAGGTGCTGCCGTAGATGAACACGGGCACGTACGAGCCGCCGTAGTAGACCTCCCCGCGGTCGTCGTCGACCAGCGCGCAGTCGACGGCGATCTCCACCCCGTCCTCTTCCCGGGCGCACTGGAACTGGGTCTGCTGGGCCTCTTCGACGTCGCTGGAGTAGTAGCCCGAGTCCTCGTAGTAGCCCGAGTCGTCGCACGCGGCGACGCCAGGGCCGGCCAGCAGGGCCAGCGTGCCGATGCTCAGCGCGTTCCGAGAGGACATCCTCCGGTTGGTCATCAGTCTCCTTCCGTTACTTCCGTCCGCGGCGAGATCGCCGGCGGGCTCCATACAGCGTGCGCGACTTCTTCAGGCGCTGATCCAGCTGCAAATCACCGGTGGACCCGATCGCGCGCTGCGTCTGTTTCCGGGTCAGGCCAGCCGAGCCGGCCAGCAGCCGGGTCAGGGTCGGCAGCCTGCGATGCCGGCGCGGCCGGCGTTCGACCGTCGTCCACATCTGCAGCTGCTCGTTGAAGCGAATGAGTGTGGTTCGGTGCGTGGCCCCTGTCACGGGGTGTTCTTGGTGATCAGGCAGTTGCCGTCGTACCAGATGTTCCCGGCGGCGATGCACGCCTCGGCGATCTGGCCGTTCAGCTGCACCTGCCTGTCGCGCGCGGCGTCGTCGGACCGGGTGTTCCAGATCCCCCAGTAGATCAGGCTGGCCAGGATGGCTCCGAGCACGAACACGACCAGGCCGACCACAACGTACCGGCGGCCAGTCTCGCGGCGCTCCGTCTCTTCCTGCGCGATCTTGACGGCGCGATCGTTGTCGGACTTCCTCATGGCCAGGTCATGCGCGCGGGACTCGCGCAGCTCGATCAGGTACTGCTCGTCGGTCGTGGGCGTCAGGGGCTTGGTCATCGGGTCTCCTTCTCGGGCTTCTCTCCGGGCTTCTCTCCGGTCGGGTAGCAGATGTTCTCGGCGGGAGACCAGACTCGGCCCACGGCAATGCAGTCCTTGCTCATCTGCTCGTCGTGTTTGAGGTCCTGGCTGATGAACAAGGCCATCACGCTGAAGAAGAACGCGACAGCGAAGGTGATGCTGCCGGCGAACACGATGGTCCCGGTCAGGCGACGCCGGCTCACCAGCTGCTTAGTGCGAGCTTCCGCGTCCTGCTGGTGCATCTTGACCTCGGCGTCCAGCTTGGCGCGCTCCAGGGTCTCCTGGTGCATCAGCAGGTCTGCCCACTGCTGGTCGCTCTGCGGGCTCAGCGGTGCGTTCATGTCTCCCTTTCTTCCATCACTTGCTCGTACAGGCGGGGGCGACTGCGCCCCTTGGAGATGTGCGCTGCCGTCCCGGGTTTCACGCCGTACCGTTCGGCCAGGACGGCCGTGCTGTCGCCGGCGAGGCTTTCCCGGATCAGCTGCATCGCCTGGCTGTCGGTCAGCATTGCCCTAGAGTGGCACTCCTTCTCCAGGTCGGGCTTCTGCTCCAGGCGCTCGATGAGGCTGATCAGGTGAGCTTCCCGGCGGTGGCGATTCCTGACGAAGTCCATGGCGTCGATCCGGGCCTGACCGGACAGCTTGCGTTCGATCATCTGGAACGCCGCGCTGCGCGTCGCGGTGGTGGTGCCTTGCAGTCCGTCTCGGCCCCAGACCGAGGTGGCGCTCACTTCGGCTCCGGGGACGCCGAGGGGGACTCAGGCAGCTCGCAGTACCCGTCCTCGATGCGATCGGGCAGCAGCGGCGTGCTGATCCATACGCCGTTTCGGGAGAGGCAGACGTACATGTCCGGCGGCAGGCAGCCGGTGCCACCCGTCCAGCTGGACGGCACGTAGACCCACCCCTTCGTGGAGCAGGTCGTCATCTCGTCCAGATGGGCCTGCCAGCGTCCCCGCCCGGCTTCCTGCCTCTGCTCGTACGCCCGGTCCTGGTAGTGAAACCAGGCGAACGGGGCGCCTATGACACCCGTGACCATCACGGTGCCCAGGGCCAGCGCGATGACCCCGTCTCTGGTAGACCGGCTCGGTCGTCGCATCACTCGCTCCCCACGTAGAAGGAACCGGTCAGCGCGAACGGGAGGTCGGCGCCGTCCGGGTTGTAGTGGTAGTCGTACGCCTCCTGGATCAGGATGGCTCCCTCGTTCAGGTCGTAGGGCGCCGCCGGGGCCGGCGTCCGTTCGGCGCACGGCTTCCGGCACCACCGGCACAGGCCGGCGGTGTCCGGGTCGCAGCGCGTGGCCTTGGGGCACTCGCGCTTGCCGACCAGGCGCTCTCGCCAGCCCTGGTCGCGGCGGTCCTCGGTGCGGAACTGCAGGTGCAGCTCGCGAAGTGTGATCATCATTCCTCGCTCGGATCGTCGAAGTCGCGCCCGTCGAGAACCTCGTACGACAGGTCGAAGGTCTCCTGCAGCCAATCTCGCTGCATCTCCTCGACCAGCTCTCGCCGACCAGCGGCGTCGCGCCAGTTCCAGTCGTCTCGGTCAACCTCGATCGTCTTCTCGTACGTCCGGTTCGGTACGAACCAGCCGTCGTGCGCTTTGAGCTGCACCCGGATGGGCTCGTCGGACTCGCGCTTGTCGGTCATGAAACCAGCTCCTCTCATCGCATCTTGGTGGCGTCCTCGCGGACCACCGTCTCCAAGTCCTCAACCGTGAAGGTCCCCGCGTCACCGTTCACCACGGCCTTGGCCTCGGCGAACTGGGCGTGCGCCTGGCACCCGATCTGGAAGTGCACCAGCGACCCGCCGCGCCGGCTGCGCTGCACCAGGGCGAACCTGGCCGGGCCGGAGCACAGCAGCTCAGGCCGCGAGTTGTCGATCAGGTCGCACTCGAAGTCGTCGTTCAGCTCCAGCAGCATCTTCTCGACGGCCATGTACTCGCCGTGGTGCTTACGTGCGAGCGGACACCGGTACCGGACCTCCTGCGAGGCAGGCTTACCGGCGGCGACCGCACGGTGGTAACGCTCGCAGGCGAAGCACTGGGTCCTGGCGTGCCGGGCCAGCCACTTCATCGCGGCCCAGCCGGCGGCGTAGACCTGCAGCTGCTCCTGCGCGTTCTTCATCAGCCCTCCGTCCTGTCGTGATTCTCTACGTTGGCTGGGACATTACCAGCTGAACTTGACATGCACAAGCTGAACTTGACACTTGACGGCCTGCGGTGGCATATCCAACACGCTGGTCACGTCGTACCTTCGATCTATGACTGCCTACGTCTCGGACATCGCTCGGTGGCAGAAAGGCTTGCCACTCTCCCAGCTGGTCAAGGCCGGCTTCGGAGCCGTCAACATCAAGATCTCTCACGGAATGACCGCGGGGGAGGAGCTGTACCCGGACCAGCCCGACGACGTCGCGCGGGTCAAGGAGGCGCGGGCCGAAAAGCTGCGCCTCTGCACGTTCCACTGGCTCGACAACTCAGCGTCCGGCGCGGAACAGGCCAAGTTCGTCTTCAACCGGATCAAGCTGCTCGGTGGCCCGACCGCCATCGGCCACTCGGTGGACGCCGAGGAGAAGGACAAGGCGAAGCAGCCGACCTGGACGATCTGGACCGAGTACGTGACCACCATGCAGAAGCTGCTTGGCCGGCCGATCTTCAACTACACGGGGGACTGGTGGTGGACGTCCCGGTTCGCCGGCAAGGTCGGTGGCGCCTACACGCCGTACCTGTGGGCGGCGCCCAATGACGGCTACCCGGGCAGCTACCCGGGTGACGCCTCGGTCGACTGGAACGCCGGCTACGGCGGCTGGGCCAAGCTCTCGGCCATGCAGTACGACGACCAGAGCGCGCCGTACGGGCCGGGCGTGACTACGAAGATCAAGATTTCCAAGACGGCGATCAGGGACCTGGCCGTGTGGAAGGCCGTAACCGGCGTCGCCTGGTGACAGCAGAGGCCGCCGACCAGGTGCTGGTCGGCGGCCTCTTGGTCTCCCGTCAGACGGCTCGGATGATCATCCGCAGGCCGGAGTCCGGGTGGTAGCTCCACGCGGCCGTGTAGCCCGGCCAGGAGTCCTCCTGGCGGCCGTCCAGCGCCCGGGTGGCCCAGACCGCCTCGGACACGAACGAGGGCATCTTGACGTCGTCGAAGATGCATCGCAGCGCCGCCGTGTCAACGCCGGTCATCGGGTGGTCTGCGCCGATGCTGTTCACGACCAGGGTGTTGCCGTCGTCCTGCACGGTGGTCCCGGCGCCGGCCGCGTCGCACCGCTGCTGCGTCGCGCTGAGCGAGCGGCGTTCCGGCTCCTGGCTGTCCCGGGCCTGCAGGAAGATGCCCACGAACGTCAGGGCCAGCAGGCCGATGACACCCCCGACGATGACGAACACCATCGTCCGGCTGAACAGCGGCTTGCCGCTCGGAATCGGTTCCTGCTCGTTGTATGTCATAGATTTCCCCTTTCGTCATTGCTTGTCGCCTCCTGGCGACCGCCGCCCGGCCCGGGGGTATCCCGGGCCGCACGGTGGTGGTCAGAGCAGCCGGTCGATGAAGATCATCGCGTTGCAGAAGTACTCGCGCTCCTCGGCCGGCAGCAGGTTGCGGAGATCTTCCGAACTCGCCACCACCAGGTCCGCCTTCTTGCATGCGTCCCCGACCCAGACACAGGCGGTTTGAAACGCCCAGCTGGCGTCACCCTTCACGCCCGTGGTCTCGATCTTCCCGACGACGCCGGCGTCCGTCGGCTGGCCGTCGAAGAACGGACTGGCGCTCAGTACCCAGTCCCCGCCGTACCGGGTGCCACGGACCAGCAGCTGCGCCAGGTCGTCGTCTCGATACCTCAGCTGCTTCAGGTCCAGAGCGATGGACTCGAAGTACTCCAGGTGCTGCGACATGTTGCCCCTCTCTCGTTCGCCTCCTGGCGACCGCCGCACGCCGCCGGCCGGAGCCGGCGACGACGGTGATGGTCAGGCTGCTACTCGTCGTCCTTCTGGGCGAGCCGCCGGTAGACCTCCGACAGGCAGCGCATCTCCGCGGCGGTGCTGGCGGTGATCGTGTCGATCACTCGGCTTCGCTCTTTCTCGACCGCGAACCGCTCCAGACGATCGGCGATCTCCACCAGCAGCTCGGTGTCCCTGCCGCCGGACCGGGCCAGCTCGGCGCTCCGATCCATCAGGTCGTCGATGCCGCGTGTCGCCTGGTTCGCGCGGCGCCAGCCCTCGGCGAAGTTCTCGTAGGCCATCTTGGCCCGCTCGAACGGGTCGGCGCCGTTGATGATCCGGTCCATCAGCTCGTTCAGGTTCGTCTTGGTCATGGTTTCCCCTGTCTCGTTCGCCTCCTGGCGACCGCCGCGCGCCGCCGGCCGGAGCCGGCGGCGACGGTGGTGGTCAGGTCAGCGGTTGACGCGGAGCATCAGCTTGCGGTGCGCCCGGCTCTTCAGGTCGCCCGAGAGATCCTCGACCACCGCGGTCGCCCGGATGAGGGCGTCCTTGCCCTTCAGCGAGCTGGAGCGCGGCTTGTAGGTCTTCTCGTGGTCCGCGAACGCGGTCACGGTGCGCTCGAAGGCGTAGAGGGTGGACCCGACCTGCTCCACGTTGACGGCGTGGCCCTGCCGGATCTTCTCCGCGAACTTCGCGCGCTTGGTGATGGCCTGCTTGGTCGCGTCCTCGTCGACCTCGCCCCAGATCTCGTTGATCAGCGCGTCGATGTCGGAGTCCCGCATCGCCACCTGCGCGAGCGCGTTCTCCTCCTCGACGAACCGCTCGAAGTACTTGACCGAGTTGGCCATCGTGTGCTGCGCGTCGAGGATCTTCTCGCGCATCTTGTCGTCGCCGTTGCTGGTGTGGCGGGTGCCCCAGCGGACCAGCGCGTCCCGGACGGCGAACCGCTCCGTGTTGCCGCAGATCGGGCGCCACGGGCTGACCATGACCTCGAACTTGCCGGAGCCGTCGTGGCTGTTCAGGGCGATCACGAACGGGAGGATCTCGTCGTTCACGCCGTTCGGGTCGATGCGGATCTCCTGCGGCAGGCGCATCGAGACGAAGGTCTTGGCGCCGTTGCGCAGCGGGCCGGCCGACTCCCAGATGACGCCGGTCCGGGCGACCAGCTTCTCCAGGAACTCGAAGCTGTCGCGGTTCTGCGCCGGCTCGTACATGTTGCCGACGGTGCCGAGCGCCTTGCCGGTGTCCATCCGGTACGTGGTGAACTGGCCGTCGAGGGTCTCCTCGACGCCGGTGACCGGGTTGCGATAGAGGTACGGCCGCTTCTCGACCTGGTAGTTCAGGCCGCCCAGCTCCATGACCGTGTCGATGTCGCTGACGCCCTCAGGGATGACGGTGCCCAGCTCGTGCCACATCGGCGCCCGGGAGTAGACCTTCACGGTGCCGGTGCTGTCGTCGAGGCCGTGCTCCGGCAGGATCTGCCGCTGCATCACGCCCTGCACGTCGATCTGACGCAGGACCAGCACCTCGCCGTTGTCCCAAGAGCTGGGGTCGGTGACCTGGAACCGGTTGTTGCCGAGGTTGCGGAGCTTGCCATCCGCGACACGGCTATCAAACTCGCGGACCCGGTCCTCGTTGCTCTGCGCGGCCCGCTCGCCGGCGCTCTGGGCGAAGGCGATCTGGGAGAGGCGCTCGGTGCGGAAAGCCTCGTTGACGTCGGTCATTTGCGTCCCTTCGTGGTGCTTCGGTTTTCGATGTCTGCCCACAGCCTGTTCACCAGGGCGTAGATCTCTTCGTACGGCCGGTACTCCAGGGGCGGGTCGAACCGCTCCGAGACCGGCCTGGTGACCGGGTGCTTCGGGCCTTTCACGTCGCGCCTGACCGACACGACGACGCCTTCCGATCGGCCCTCATGGGCAAGTCGCGCGAGCAGGTCTTTGGCCTGCTCGCTGAAGCCGCCGATCTCTTCGACGTAGATAATCAGCGGTTCGTCCCAGCGTTCCCGCCGTGACTCGTCGCCCTCCAGCGGAGTCTGCTGCCGGCGGACCATTTCGGCCGCGGCCCACTGCACACCGCGCTCACCGCGCTCGGTACCGCCGGCCAGTTCGATGCGCCGGAACCCATCTCCGACGCTGTCTGCAGAGCTGGTGCCCTGCTGGTCGTCGCTCACAGCTTGTCTGCCGGCACGCAGCCGGTGCTGAAGGTGTAGGCGAGGTTGACGCCGATCTCCCGCTCCAGGGTTTTGCAGCGAGCCTTCTCGAACTGGCTGTCCACGATGCCCATCAGCAGCATGCCGACGAACAGCGTGCACACCGCGATCAGCACGGTGAATGCGTCCCTGTCCATTCGTTCTCCCTCCGTTGCTTATGATGTCAGCCTATCTAATACTGTCCTACGCTGTCAAGTCAGATGTGACACCAACATCAAGAGGGCACGCCCCTCATGGATGCGTGCCCTCTATCAGGCCTGGCTGGCCAGGTTGTTCCACAGCTTCTCGGGCTTACCCGTGTAGATCAGGCCCAGGTCGTTGTCGAACAGACCCCACGTGGATGGCGCCACGCGCCGGCCGGCGCCGATCAGGTCCCGGACCGCCCGCGGCTTCACGGTCTCGATCACGAAGGCCTCGGCCTCCTGCCGGACGGTCACGTACTCCGTCGGGCCGTACTGCTTCAGCCACAGCGAGACCGCGTTGACCGAGACGCCCTGCGTGGACGCCAGGGTGCGCTGCGACGCGCCGTTCAGGTAGTGCTCGTCGGCCAGGATGCGTGCCCGGGTGACGTTCAGCCACTTGCCGTAGACCACGCGAGCCTCGTCGATGAGGCCTGCCACCGTGGCCGCACCTTCGGCGCCGGCGAACTGGGGTGCGTTCTTGATCTTCTCGCTCAAGGCGATCACGTCGTTGATGCTGATCACGGTCTCTCCCTTCGCTACGTGCGGTTTCGTCCCGACAGAACTCAGCGCCCGCCGACCGGCGGGCGCTGAGTGGATCGGTCCGGCTTCTACCAGGTACGTTACCTGATCATCCCGACATTGTCCAGTGTCACTTGACGGATTAGAAACTCCGGGTGTCCGCGATCATCCAGGCACCGGACTTCGTCACGATCCACACCGCCTCGTACCGGTAGGTCGCGCGCATCGCCGCCATGGTAGCGACCACCGCGCTCTCGTACCGCCCGGCGGCGGCGTCCCAGCCTGTCGCGTCCAGGCTCATCAGCGGCTCCATCGGCAGGTTGAGCCGGCCGCGGGTGTAGCCCACGTAGACGTAGAAGTGCGCCGGCCGGACCCAGCCGGCCTCGTAGTGCCTGATCAGGGTGGCGTAGAAGTCGTCGTCCCAGGCCGACATCTCGGAGAGGTTGAAGGCCTTGTAACCCATCTGGTCCGCCTCCTGCATGGCGCAGCGCACGCAGTTACGCGGCGCCTGCCACAGGTCGTAGCGCAGGCACTCAGGGCACTGCCCGTTGACCTTCCGCGGCGGCACGGTCATCGGTACAGCACCCGGCCGAACACACCGAGCTGGATGACCATGCTGGCTGCCGCCGGCGTCAGGTGGCTCGCATCCCGCTTGGCGTCGGCCTTCACGATCCTGGAGTGCGCATCGGCATCCAGCTCCGTCGGCCCGCCACCCTCACAGCCGAGCGCCCGCGCCAGGCCGCGCTCGATGACCTGCCGGTTGATATGGATCCGGACCCCGCTGGCCTGCCGTACGGCCACCTCCAGGCAGGATTCGGTCTGCCAGGATCCGCAGATGGCCCAGGTGTCCAGCGAGCCCTCGGTGTTGATCAGGGCGGTCAGCAGCACATCGTCGAGGAACATGCCGTGCAGGACGGGGTCGGCCATCAGGCCCACCGACCGTTCCCGTGCACGATGCCACGCTCCATCGGCAACTCCAGGACGACCAGCTGCGCGCCCTTGCGCAGCGGCGGCATCGAGCCGTCGCGGTTCGGCCTGGCAGCGGCGGCCAGGTCGGCCTCCTCGACCAGCTCCCTGGCTTCGTTGGGCGAGTCGGCCAGCACCACCGCGGCCTCCAGCTCGTTGAAGCTGGCGGCCCAGTCGGTTACGAGAAACAGTCGCATCGTCACTCCTCTCCCTCTTCTGCTTGCGGGCGCTGCGCGGGCTGGCGGCGGGCCGTGAGCGAAGGCTGTCTGACCTCTTTGAACGCGGCCTGTCGTTCCGTGTGCAGCCGCTGCAGGTAGTGACCGTCCTTGCCGCGGCAGCGCATCCGGATCCCTGCGCCGCACTTCGGGCAGGCGATCCGCTTGCTGTCGTCGGCGCGCAGGCCCGCTCCGGCCGACTCGCCGACGAAGCCGGTTCCGCCGGCGCGGAGCCGGCCACGTTGCCAGACCACTAGGGCTCTCCCAGGAACTCAGCCACGGTCACCTGGCTGGTGGTCGTGGTGGTCACGGTGACGATCCGCTCGACCAGCGTGTTGTCCGTTCGGAACTCGCGGACCATGTCGGCCGCCTGGTCGGCGTCCTTGCATTCGATCGGCCAGCCGAGCGAGCTGTTCAGCACCAGCCACTTCTCGGTTCGTTTGCTGCTCTCCATGACTCCTCATCTCTCCGCCATGCGACGGTGGCACGCAGCCGGCAGGCCCGGCTGCGACCATCAGCGCACGTCAGTGGTAGATCCGGTCCAGCAGCGCGGCGAACGTGTCGTTGCGCTGCCGGTCGTTGCTGAATACCCCCTGCAGGTCATCCCCGACCGCCATCGATGCGCCGGTCCCCTGCGACTCGGTGCCCATCAGCGCGCCGTCCTCGGTCGGCGCGACGCCCAGGAAGGCCAGGCCTCGCCGGTAGCGGAAGAAGAACAACAGGCCGCTGGTCAGCATGCCTTCGTGTGTCTCAGGGCACCCGAGGCAGGTCATTCCCTGCGTGAAGATCTCGGGGTGCTCGATGGTCGGCGGCGAGCCGTCCTCGACGTCCAGCGCCCAGGCTTCGCTCGGGTCCAGCATGGCCATCCCTCTCTACCGCAGGGGACGCAACAGCGTCCGGGTGATCAGCACCAGCAGGGTCGCCGGCACGATGGGCAGCGACAGCACGGCAATCAGGGTGATCAGCGGCGCGTCGCGGTAGAACTGCCGGCCGTACGCCCGGCCGGGGGAGAACAGGGCGCCCATGCGTACGGCGGCCCACATGACCCAGCGCTTCGGGAACGGGACGCCCTCCTCGCGCATGATCCGGCGGAACAGTCCGTCGGTGTCGCGCGAGGTGACCCGCTTGGCGGGGATCTCGTCGGTGATCAGCCAGTCGTGCACGACCGCGGCCCGGGTGTAAGGGCCGGTCTTGTTGAGCAGCCACACGAGCGAGTCGGGCACGCTGGCGAAGTCGGTGACGTAGCCGGCCGGCACGGTGAAGTGGTCGGTGTCGCCTTGGTAGTGCAGGTCGTTGAGCAGCTTCCATGAGCGGATGTCGTGCTCGACGACCTGCAGGCTGTTGGTGAACGGCATTCGATCTCCTCAGTGCGGGTGCGGTGCCAGGATGGACGTCGGTAGATGCGTACGCTCCATCATCGTGCATCCTGGCGCCGCCTGCGATCAGTGCTGGCCGCGGGCCGCCATAAGCTCAGCGAGCCGCGAGCCGCTGACGTTCCGGCCAGCGCGGATCAGGACCACCCGGTAGTCCATGAACATCCGGGCGATCCGGTTCGCCTCGGACAGGACCTTGCGGGCCTCCCGGGCCGTGATCAGCTGCGAGTTCCCGAGCGTCTCGCACCAACTGGTCCAGGCCGCCGTGCGGGGGATGTAGTTCACCGGCAGCCAGGTCACGGCGTGGCCGGCCGGCTCGTAGGAGGACCAGACAGTCGGTCCGCTGGGCTCGCCGATGTCGGTGACCACCATCGTGTCGAGGAACTTCGGCAGCTCCACCCAGTTGTGGCGCTCGTCCGGGTGCAGCAGGGCGCCGACCAGGATGCTCAGGTGGTGCTGGCCGGAGACGACCACCCCGCTGGAGTCCAGGGTGATGGTCAGCGGCGGCGCCTGCTCCTGGGCGATGGAGGTCAGGAAGTCGTCGGCGTACTGCTCGGTGATCTCGGGCAGGTTGGCACCGATGTGGGTGTAGCGGCCCAGCGGGAAGATCTGGTCCCGGGCGACGCGCCCGACGATCGTCTCGATCGGGACGATGTCAACGCTGTAGTCCATGATCAGTCCTCCTGGTTATAGGGCGCACCCGGCCGCCGGCCGTTCTGCTCGCCCCAGCTGGCCACGGTGTTCGGGTGGGCGCGGTAGTAGGCGGCCCAATCACGGGCGTGCGGACCATCCAGGACCTCCTGGATGTGGTTGGCGTCGCTCTCCTGCACGATCGCCAGCAGCAGGATGCTGCCGGCGACCTGCAGCATCAGCATCCCCGGCTCCATGCCGTCCAGGTCAGCGATGATGTAGGCACCGGGCGCGACCCGAGTACCACGGCCGTTCGGCCCGATGCCCTGTGTCTCCTCGTCGAGAAACGCGACCCGGACCTGCTTCTTGTGTGTGATTTCCATCGATCTCCCCTCTTGAACTGACGTCCACTGCACGCCGCCGGCCCTGGCCGGCGGCGACAGAAGCCCTCAGTGCTACGAACCGGTATCGTCCTCGACCCGCTCGGCGTTCTCGTGGGCGTCCCAACTTTGCATGCGCATCAGATCGGGATCGGCGTGGTCTGCGCTGTCGTGGTCTCCGATGCCGTACCGATCGCAGCACCGCGTCGGCGGATTGGGCGCGGTACTCGCCGCGGGCTGGCTGAGCGCTCGCCTCAGCAGGGCACCGATACCGGGCGGCGACGGGCCGTCGATCTCTCGGGCGAGGTCCCGGAACATGTCCCGCTCTGCGCTGTCCGCGGCTTGTCGCACCCGTACGTTGTCGATGTGCATCGGGTCCTCAGGCATGATCCGCTCCCGGATTCGGCGGACTACCGGGCCTGCCCAGCGAGCACACCGGAGCACCCGGATACGCTTCCCCGTGCGGGAAGTCGTGGTAATCGCAGGGCACGCCGGACGGCTCCAGAGGTGCGTCCCCACACTTGACATGCTTGGCGTGGCAGGGACCGCACCGGTTCGGTTCCGTGTAGTAGTCGTCGACCTGGGCGCCGCAGTCGTAACACGGCGGGATCGAGGGGTCCGGGGAGCTGCGATTGACGTGGACCAGCGGGTGGATGTACCCGCTCTCGGAGACGCCCATGGTCACTCTCCCTCCGTGCCCGCGGGCGCCGGTTTGCCCTGATACCAGTCCGGGTCGTCGGAGCGGATAACGGTGGCCTCCGGGTAGTGCTTCAAGCACCGGTCGATGCGGGTGTCCGCGAGGTCCGGGCAGTTGATGAAGTCGCCCACGTCCAGCAGGGTGCCGTCCGTGTTGCGCACCTCGAACTGAGTCCTGTGCATCACGACTCCTCCGGGCTGCGTCGGGAGCGGATCTCGTCCTTGTGCTCGCGGTGCCACTGCTGGCGGGCGCGCGTGGACGGCAGCAGGGGCGAGTAGTCGGTGCACGAGCAGACCGCCCGCCCTTCTCCGTTGCCGTCCCCGATCAGCCGGCCGGCGAGCTGCACGCGCCCCTCCAGCGGAAGCGTGTGCCCCGCAAGGCGGTTACTGGGCATCGGGACCCCCCGAGCCGACCGCGGCAGGCTTGCAGAGCGCGCAGGGGCATTCGTCCCAGACCGGGTTGTGCGCGGTAGTGGAGTCCATGCCGATCGCGTTCCGGTCGTGCTCCTTGCCGCGCTCGCACGTGGCCATGTGGCCGGCCCAGACCAGCTGGCCGGCCACGATGACCTGACGCGAGACGAAGCAGCGACGGTCGCAGTACTGGCAGTACGAGCCCGCCATCAGGCATCGCCTCCCGCCGGCGCGCTCTCGGCGCGCACCTCGGCCGCCGCCCGGTCCAGCTCCTCCCGGGTCGGGGGCGACTCGATCCGATTGATGAGCACGCGCTTGTGCACCGGAGGGATCCGGTCGCACTCCTGGATGAACTCGATCAGCCGGTCGATGTCACGCATCGATCTTGCCCCGCTCCCAGGTGGGGCACCCCTGCACGGGGATGTTGATCCGGCACTCCCCACAGCGCCGGTGGACGATCTTGGCCGGGTCGGTGGTGGGGTGGGCGTGCTTGTCCATCAGCTGCGGTCGGTGCAGCTCGACGGCGGCGAGCAGGTCGTCGTAGGTCACGGCTGATCCTTTCGTGGTCAGGCGGGCGAGCACAGGTCGAGCTTGCAGCGCTCGCAGTAGGAGTGGCGCCATTTGTTGGACACCCAGGACGGGACCGGCTTGTGCCGGCCCAGGACGCGGCAGAGCAGGAAGACCTTCATCAGGCACCCACCAGGTCTCGGAACGCCCGGCGCAGGCGCTCGGGGGTCGTCCCGCGGTCGCTCATCCGGTCTTCGTTGTGCGCCCGGTGCATGTACTCGTCACTGAGCACCAGCGGCTCGAAGCTGAGGCTCTGCTCCATCCGGACCATGCCGTGGGCCACGTGGTAGCGATACGCGGCGGTGTAACCCTCCGGGTTGCTGGTGTCACCCCGGCAGTCGTCGTGCTCCGAGACGAGATCGGCGGTCAGGACCAGGCCGGGGTGCAGCCGGGCGATCTGCTCCCACTCATCCAGGATTTCGTCCTCGCCGGGGTCCTTGCCGACGCTGTACTGGCCCTCGATCAGGCCATCCCAGTGACACCAGGCCCGGTAGGTGCCGGTGATGCGGTCGTTGCCGATGCTGTCCGGGCTGATCGTGGTGAGCACCCCGTGCTCCTCGGTCCACGTGGTGAATGCCGGCAGCCAGACCCGGAACGCATGCTTGACATACTCGTCGTGGGAGCCGAAGTCGTCGCGCAGCGGCTCGACCGGCATCCCGAACTCGCCTGCGATGGCGCGCACCTGACCCAGCCAGTCCTTGTCGTTGGCGAAGGCGCCCCACCACGAGAACGTGCCGATCAGGATTCGGCTTGCCTCTGCCTCGGTCACCGGCTCTCCGACGACGCGCAGCGTGGGCCACTTACCCAGGTCGATCATGATTCCTCCTTGGTTTCGAGTAGCGTAGCGCTCTACGTACTACGTGTCAAGTTGCTTATGACATCCCGGTCATGCCCCGGTGGCCACGCCCGGCCGAAGCCGGACGGACCATCATCGGCACGATCGTCAGTCCTCCTGGATCGTCACCCGGAATTTCTGCCCGTTGGCCAGTGTGATGATCGTGGACCGCGGCATCTCGACGTGTCCCGGCGTCCAGTTGTCGAGGTCGACCTCCAGGTCGGTGATGCTGTCGATAGCCCTGAGGTCCAGGTCGTGGTCGGTGACGAAGCGAACAACGTTGTCGTTGTTGAGCGCGCCGAGCACCCACTCGGCCATCTCCTCGACGGTCGCCGTGGCATCCCAGCCACGCTTGCCCGAGGGGAAGTAGGGGGTCTTCTGCTCAGTCATGATTCCTCCTGTTAATTGATCAATTCGGCCCAGCCGAAGGTCTCTCCGGTCAGGCCCTGGGTGACGCGCTTGCGCATGTAACGACCCAACGCCATCGCCATGTGCAGCTCGGTGTGGCCGAAAGTCAGCGCCTGGTGGATCTCCATCACGGTCCGGATCCGGGTCGGCAGCCGGCCGATCCGGACGAACTCGTCGTCGAGGGGATCCTCGGAGCCCAGACCGAAGTACTCGGCTACGCTCCGGGCTATCTCGTGGGTGATCGTCTGATCTGTCTGGTTGGCGATTCGCGCCTCGGCGGCGATTCGCTGCAGTCGGGTCACGTGGGGTTGCTCCTCTGCTCGCGGTGGTCCTGGTCTGGCGACCACCGCGCCGGCCGGGGAGCCCGGCCGGCACAGAAGACGTCAGTCGGTGTAGGCCGGTCGTGTCGGGGCGAGGATGCGCACGGCCCCGCCGTGGGCCTGGAAGTGGTCGCTGACCAGGCCGACGAATGCCTCGTCCTGGCAGGCCAACTCGGTCTCGTGCTGCACGTTCGCCCTGACGTTTGTCTCGCTCTTATTGCTGGGCTGGCGAGCCTCGACCCATGCGTCCAGGTCAACCTCGACCTCGACCAGAATCCGGTACTTCACCTTGCCGTAGCCAGCCATCAGCGCTGCGACCCCTTCGCGCAGAAGTCGGTGACCAGGTTCCGGCAGATATCCCACGCGATGTTGTTGAGCAGCTCGAAGGGCATGCTGGCGCCCAGGCCGTAGTAGTCCTTGGCGTGCCCCGTCTGCCAGGCCCTCAGCTCCGCGAATGCCTGCCAGACGTCGTCCGATGCGGCCGACTCGACGAAGTGGAACAGGAACTCCTGGTCGCCGCGGCCGGCCGCCGGCAGCCTGTTCTTGTCGTCCAGGTATCCGAGCAGGGTCATCTTGGCGTCCACGAGGAACAGGCCCGCAGGGCTGCTCGGGTCGGTCGGGGCGACCAGCCCGCCGCTCCGGCTCCGGTGCCGGGTGGCGATCTCGGCCAGGTCTTTGGGTTCCAGCCACAGCATCCTGCCGTAGGCGTCCCGGATTTCGGCGTCCATCTTTCTCCCATCGGTATCCGTCATGCGACGGTGGCGACGGCCCGGCCGGAGCCGGGCCGCACCATCAGCGCAGGGGGATGAAGTGCCCGTAGAACTCGGAGCCCGTCCACTGGACGCGCCCTGCGTTCATCTGCTCTGCGAGCAGCCGGGCGTGCTCCTCGGTCGGCTCGCCCACCAGGCCGCGGTACCGCGTCTCGGCGAAGGTCTGCGAGCCGTCCAGGTCGTGCAGGTCTTCGGCGATCTCGTAGTCCTCCATGACCTCGACCACGCGAGGCTGGTCAGCCCCGGCGCTCGGGGGGACCAGCGCGACGTAGAAGGTGGCCGTGAAGACCGCCCAGTCGCCGACGCGCCGACGCATCACCCAGCGCCGACTGAACGCCTCGCTGACCTGCGCATCGCCGCCCACGTCGCCGGCCTTCTGCACGCCGAGCGGGGCCATCTCCATCCACTGCTCGGGCAGCGAGTCCGCGTGGTGGGTGTGCACGTTGATGTGCTCGCCGGGGTCTTGGTTGTGGAAGTAGCCGGGCCGGTCGTGCGCCGGGCGAACCTTGGCCTCGTCGATCATGCGCATCGCTGCGTCGAGCGGGTTGTCGTCCTCCGTGACCCCGTAGATCACGGTCACGGACGGGTCGGTGATGGCGACCTTGTTCATTCGCCCGCCTCGATGTCCAGGCGCCAGCGCGACCCGCTCTGGCCGAACAGATGCCCGTTGTCGGCCGCTTCGGCGATCAGGTACTCCACCTCGAACAGCTCCTCGCAGCTGTGCGCCGGCGCCGTAGCTCCGTCGAACAGCACCCTTCCGTCCCGGTCCAGGACCAGGGCGGTGTCAGCCAGGAGCCCCTCGTTGCCCTGCTCCGTGACCTCGGTCACGTCGAAGAGCAGCTCGGTGGCCGTCGCATGGATCTCGCGGACCCGGGCCGCCGCGTCGGCTGCCAGGAATCGAGCCAGGGCCAGGTTGGCGCCGCGCTGGCCAGCCATCAGAAGCCGGAGCACCTCCTGCCGCTCGGCCGCCGGCCGGGCCATGAATCTTTCGTTGGTGATGTCGGGCATCGCTCCTCCTGTGTTTTCTCCGCCGTGCAGCGGTGGCAACGCCCGGCCAGGGCCGGGCGCCACCGTCAGTGCACGTCGAACTCGTACCGGCGCTCCGCGTAGGCCTGAAAGCGATCTTCGGGGCGCCTGGCGTCCCGGAACAGCTCCGGGTCGATGTCGTAGGCCCGGGTGATCATCTCGGCGATCTCGTCCAGCGGGAGGCGCTCCTGCTGGCGCTTCTCCCACTCCGCCTGGTCTTCGGGGCCGCTGTCGTGCCGAGTCGCGGCGAGCAGGTCGTGGCGGCTGCGGGTGAGGACCTGCGAGATGACCACCGGTTCGTCCATCTCGCGCCCCCGGTGGTCGGCGAAGACCACGGTGAAGGCGTCCGGGAAAGCCTGACAGGTCGCGTACATGGCCTGCCCCTTGGCCGCCCTGGCTACCTCGGCCTCGGCCTCAGCCAGCGCACGCTCGGCCTGCTCTCGCCACTGCTGCAAGCTTCCGTGCTGGTAATCCATCTGACATGTCCTCCTTCGTTCGTCCGCCGTGCGGCGGTGGCAACGCCCGGCCGAAGCCGGGCGCCACCATCAGCGCACGATCAGTACTTGACCTTGACCTTGACGACGTTGGCCACGTTCACCTCGTCGCACACCACCCCGTCCAGCTTCAGGCCGGCGGCAGCCAGCTCGCTGGCCAGTGAGCGGGCGTCGTGGATGTCCAGGGCCTCGATGGTGCGGGTCTCGCGGCCCTGTGCACCATCGGCGCGGCGGGTCGAGCGGCCCTTGAAGCTCACGGCGTAGACGTTCATGTGGATCTCCTTCGTTTAAGGGGTTTTCCCTCCGCCGCACGGCGGTGGCGCGCCGCCGGTCGTAACCGGCGGCCACCATCTTCCTTGCGGTGAACTCAAGGTAGCAGTTGACACTGACTGCGTCAAGTCGTACTTGACGTGTAAGTCAGCAGCACGTGGCCAACCAGAAGGCTGGCCGGTGCGTCGTCAGGCCGCGGCCGGCGGCGGCGGGTTGTCCGTCGGCCGGCCAGAGGTGCCCGGGAGCAGCTTGCGGGTCCGGCGGTGCTTGCCGTTGTAGCGGTCCGGGGCGCCCGGCCCGGCCGGCTTGCCGGCGATGAGGCTGGCCACGACCGAACCGATCGTCTTGGTCTGCTTCGGGGTGCTCATAGGGGGTCTCACTCTCGCTCGTAGGTTCCGCCGTGTGGCGGTGGCGTGCGGCCGGGAAGCCCGGCCGCCACCATCAGCACACGTCTGCGTACAGGTCCGCGATGTAGACGTCGTCCCAGCGGAAGGTGATCTCGTTGGAAGTCGGCCCGTCGTCGTCGTCCACCTCGTACGCCGTGACCGTACGGTCCTCGGCGATGTCGGTGATCTGGACGAAGTGGTACTTCCGGATCATGTCTTCCCGGTTGTAGATGTCGAGACGGTACAGCTCGCCGACCTCGATCAGGGGCAGGACGAGCAGCTCGTACACCGAGTCGTAATACTCCCAACCCTTGGCGTTGGTGACTTTCGAGGTGCCGTTGTACTGCGGGCCTCGGGAGACGGACTGCAGTGTGCTCTTCTCGCCACGGAACGACGTGATCTCGTCGCCCTTGCTGACCGGCTGGCCGGTCCTAGTGTCGATGACGATGTGGGGGCGGCGCTGGCTGGTCAACAGCCACAGGCCGGGCCGGGTGTCGATGTCGCTCATGTTGCTCCGTTCGTTTGGGGTTCCGCCGAGCGGCGGTGGCGTCGGCCCGGACGTGCCGGGCCGCACCATCACCACTCGGGGTCGTTCAGCTTCGATGCGTAGATGTCCTTCTTGCGCAGCCCAGCGATCAGGTCCGGATCCGGGTGCAGAAGCGCCTCCTCGATCGCGTCGAGCGAAGGTGCATGGGATCCCTCCAGCAGGAGCATCACCCCACGTCGTGTCGCCGCCAGCTTGGCCTCAGCGTTCAGGATCCGCTCTTCCAGGTCGGCGATCAGACCACTCATCGCGCCGGCCGCCTGCCCGGACGTCGTCTTGGGCATGAATGCCATGCCGCCACTGGTCTCTTTGCCTGCCATGTCATCTCTCTTCTGTCGTTCCGCCGAGCGGCGGTGGCGTCGGCCCGGACGTGCCGGGCCGCACCATCGGTGCTCGGTCAGGGCAGCGAATCGGCGGTGGCGTCCTGGTCGACGGTCTCGAAGGCGTCAGTGGCCTCGTCGGTGAAGGGCTCGAACCCGGCTCGCAGCAGGCTGTCGCGCAATGCCGCGATGGCCGCCTCTGCCGACTCTGCCTCGACGAGGTGCACGACGCTGTGCTGCACGTTGTAGATCACTAGTTCCTCCTTGTTGTTTTCCCTGCTGAGACACACCGTAGTGCACCTCAACCCTAGTGTCAAGTAGAGCGTGACACTAGGTCCGTCGTGCGACGGTGGCACCGCCCAGCCCCCTCGCTGGGCGGTCCCGTCAGCGCACGTCAGCCCTGCAGCTGCCCTTCCTGCATCCGCAGGCGATAGTGCTCGTTCGCCAGCTCTCGCGCATCCACCTCGCGCAGCGCCTGGCCGATGTAGTCGCCGACGAACCGGGCGACCCAGGCGTCACCCCGGTTCAGCCCCTCCGCCTGCTGAGTCTCGCCTACGGCCTCGCCGCGAACCGTGTAGTTCGGGTCGCCGCTGGTGTCGTAGTTCTCCGCCTCGGCGGCCACCTCGGCGGCCAGGTCAGGGAACCACACCCGGATCAGGTTCGACAGGCGCAGCGTCGGGTTGGTGCGCAGGAAGTCCTTCAGGCGCTCCTGCTCATCCTCGGTGGCGTCGATGCCCTCGACCTTGCCGTACACGATCTCGCTGATCGTGCGTTCCGGCTCCGGCTCCGCAGGGGGAGTGCTCATGCCTGGCTCCTATCGTCAGTCTGGCTGGATCTATTCCAGCCAGCCATTTCCCTCAATCGTGGCAAGCCACGTCGAGACGTCGAGCATGTTCAGCGCGTCGACCGTCCACGCGTCCACGCCGCCCTGAAGATCCAAGCCCACGGACCCGTCGTATTGCCCCATGATGTCGTTCGCCCGGTAGTACGACACGAACTGGCCCGGCTCGCTGCCGCGGGCTCGGCCCGGGAAGCGCAGGTCGTAGAACTCGACGATGGCGTGAGTGCGGCCGGCCGGCGCCCGGAGGCTGTTAGGCCCCTCGATGCTGGCGGGCACCGCGACAGCCGCAAACTCCACCCCATTGGCAGCGAAGAAGTAGTAGGTCTCGATCTGGCTGGTCATCGCGTTCTCCTTGTTGTCTTCCGCCATGCAGCGGTGGCGTCGGCCCGGCCAGAGCCGGGCCGCACCATCGGTGCACGTCAGCGGTGCACGACCTCGCCGGTGCGCAGGTCGATCCGAACGCTGCTCGTCTCGAACAGCGAGCCGTACTCGCGCCGTTCGGAGTCGCTCAGGTCGGTGAGCAGCTCCTCGACCTCGCTGATGTCCGACAGGTCGACCTGCACCCTCGTTCCGCTGCCGAGAGTCAGCTCGGCCTGCGCCGAGTCGTAGAAGAACCCGTTGTCGTACTCCTTGGAGCCGAAGCTGATCGCCTTGGCCAGCGGGGCGAAGGCGGCCGTGTACTGGTTGGCCTGCAGCACGCCGATCAGAGAGGTTGCGGCCTGCACCTCGGTACGGTGCCGCAGCTCGTTCTGGATGTCGGTCATCAGGGCGTAGAGGTCGCTGTCGCTCAGGGTCTTGATGTCCATGTCGCTCCGTTCGTAGCGTTCGTCCCGCCGAGCGGCGGTGGCGTGCGGCCGGGGGTGCCCGGCCGCCACCATCACTGCTCGGTCTGCTCTGCCGCGTGGTTGTCGTAGCCGTAGTCGGCGATCTCGTAGAACTCGACCTCCAGGGCGTCGAGCAGGTGCATCAGGTCCGTGACGAAGTCACCCGCGTTGGTTCGGATGGACTCGCCCTGCCCGCCGGTGAGCCGGGCGTACTCGGCCAGCGCCCGCGCTGCGATCCCGGCCTTGTAGTTGCACAACCGCTCGATTGCCTCGGCCGGGGTGTCGCTGGGGTTGATGTCCTCCGTGGGCCATCCCAGCGCCACGGTGCTCTCGGCGCTGAGCCCGCCCCCGATGGCCTCTTCGTACTCGGCGGCGTTCCGGTCCAGGCGGGCCTGACCTTTGAGTTCCTGCTTCATGGTGGTCTCACTTCCTGCTCGGGATTCCGCCGTGCGGCGGTGGCGTCGGCCCGGACATGCCGGGCCGCACCATCAGCGCACGCCGAGTCGCTGCTTCGCGGCCTCGATGTAACCGTCCACCAGCTCGTCCTCGTTGCCCCGCTCGTCTGACTGGTACAGATCGTGGTGCGTGTCGCCCGTGCCGCTGTCGCCGTAGGCGTGCCCCATGAGGACACCGCCGACGTGCTGCTCCAGGCCCGACAACACCAGCACGTCCACGATTGAGCCCACCTCGCGGCACGTCAGGTGCGCCAGCGCGGTGTCGCTGTTGGCCAGCGTCTCCGCCATCTCCTCGATCGCCGTCATCAGCTGCTTCATGCCTGCCATGTCCACTCCTTGTGTCCCGTTCCGCCGAGCGGCGGTGGCAACGCCCGGCCGGAGCCGGGCGCCACCATCAGCGCTCGATCAGGGGTACTGCGTGCCGTCCTCCAGGAACTCCAGACCGTTGCCCTCGATGAAACCGGCGGCGTACTCCTCACCGGTCTTGTATTCCATCTCGGCCCGGCCGTCGCGCAGCGCCTCGTGCATCGCGTCGGTGATCGCCTCGGTCATCTGGTCGTTGGCCAGCTCCATGTCCGGCTCGGCCAGCGTGTCGTCGAACTCGACGTCGATCGACGTGTACTCGTTGCCCTCTCGCAGTGCCACCTGCTCGACGCCGTCCGTCCAGGGCAGGGCGGGCGCGTTCTCGCGGGTCAGGACACCCGTCAGCCCGATGTAGTTGCCCCGGTCCAGGTCCCAGCTCTGCAGCGTGACCCCCGTGATGCCGGGGAAGTCGCCGACGCCGAAGTCACCGTGACCAGGAGTGCCGAACTTGTTGGCCAGGGTGTAGCGCATGACGTCGCTGATGTCGTCGTTGTCGTTGCTGTCCCACCAGGTGCTGCCCAGCTTCTCGGCGACCTCGCCGATGGCCCGAAGCCGTGCTTCCGGCTCCAGCTCGTCCAGGGTGTAGACGTCGAAATCATCTGCCGTGATAGTGCGCATTCGGTGCTCCCTGTGTCTCGTTCCGCCGAGCGGCGGTGGCGTCGGCCCGGACATGCCGGGCCGCACCATCAGCGCTCGTCGTTGGCGTCGATGACCGCTCGGGCCATGTCCGCCAGGTCCTCGTAGTAGACCCTGACCTCGTCCTCCCCGGCGCTGTGGCCGAACTGGTAGGCCAGCCCGTACACCGCGCCGTGCTGGCGATCGTTCAGCCCGCCGCCCAGCGTGCGGTGCAGCAGGTCGTAGTGATCCTCAGGCATCGCCCTCTCCTCCTCGCATCCTTGCCGGCGTCAGGCGGGGATTCCACCCAGCTGGCATTCGTCTTCGGTCTCGCAGACCTCGTGCCCGGTCTGCTCGCACCCCTTCTCCCAGCGGCTGTAGCGGTCGTCGGCCACCTCGTACGCCTCCCGCGCCTCGCGGTAGGTCTCGTACTTCAGCGTGTAGACGAACCCGCCGCTGGTGGTCTGCAGGATGTAGTAGCCCTCCGGCACCATCACCCAGCGGGCGTCGACACCATCCGGGTTGATCTCCACCGCCTCTTCGTCGGCGAAGTTGAAGAGCGTGAAGGTGCCCTCGAAGTCGTCGGTCCCCGTCTGCAGCTCGCCGCCGTTGTCCAGCACCAGCTCCCACAGCGCCTCCTGGACGCAGTCGTCGAACTTGCTGAGGTGGCCGGGGCAGGTGATGTCCTCCTGCTTGTCACCGTGCTCGTCGACCAGCTTGTCCTCGCAGTACCTGACCATGGTTGCTCCCTCGATCGTTCCGCCGTGCGGCGGTGGCGGCGGCCCGGATGACCGGGCCGCACCATCAGCGCACGGATCAGGCGACGCGGCGGCGCTCCTGCTCGTACTCGTCGATGATCGGCAGCACGTTGTCCCAGTCCCTCAGCGCCTCCCTGAAGATGGCCAGCCCGGCCGAGAAGACCGGGGAGGTGATCGGCACGTCCGACAGCCTGTCGACGGAGAGCGCGAAGTCCATCGCGGTCTCGTAGTCGCCGGGCCGCACGAAGAATCCGTTGCCCAGGTCGATGTCGACGACATGCACGTCGCCGTCGACTGTGTACTCGTTGCCGTAGTCGGGGTGCCGAACCGTCAGCACGTAAGAGGTTGTCATGCCTGCCTCACTCTCGATCGTTCCGCCGTACAGCGGTGGCATCGGCCCGGTCACCCGGGCCGCACCATCATCCGTACGTCAGTAGTATTCGGGCGCTTCGAGCTGGTCGAACCACTCGTTGAGCAGGTCCTGGATGACGCGCTCGGCGATCTGCTGCAACGCGATGTGCGCCATGTCGTTCAGCGAGCGCATCTCCATTTCGATGTCCTCGCGGTAGGCGTGCAGGTCGGCGAACTGCTCCCAAAGCAGGCTGATGACTCCAGCCGGGCATTCCGCAGCCACGCCCCAGACCTTGTCCTGGGTCTCCTGCCGGCTCTCGCCGTTGTACTGATCCAGGATCTGCAGGAAGCCTTGACGTGCTCCGTTGAGGAACCGAGCACCAGGGCTTTCGTGTGACTCCGGCACGCTGCAGTTGCCGTAGTTGGCCAGTACGTCCTCCGGCATCTGGTGAATGACCTGCTCCAGGAACTTGGATGCGAGCAGCTTCCCCATGGTGACCTCCGTGTGTCGTTTTCCCTGCTGAGACCCAACGTAGTGCATCTCAACCCCACTGTCAAGTTGGTCGTGACAGTGTGTCCGTCATGCGACGGTGGCAACGCCCGGCCGAAGCCGGGCGCCACCATCAGCGCACGATTAGGCGCGGCCGTCCAGCGAAAAGGTCGCCCACTCGGCCAGGCCGTCCGGCATGGTCACCTTGACGACCGGGTAGGCCATCGAGTTGTCGTCGAAGGTGTAGGGCAGCATCTCGTGCTTCACCGGCACCAGCACCCCGCCCTCGTCCAGCGCGGCCACGCTCAGGATCCGGATGTCCGCGCCGTACTGCATCTGGCGGTACAGCTCGGCCAGCTTGCTCACACCGCCGCTGTCAACCTCCCGCTCACCCTCGTAGGACACCGCGATAGCCAGGTTGTCTCGCTGCATCTTGCTTCCCTTCGTCGTTCCGGCCCGTACGCCGGAGGCGCGACGCCAGCGTGCTGGCGCCCACCCTCATCCGTACGGTCAGGCCCGGCCCTTGCGCTGAAGCGCATCGGCCATCCGCTTGTTGAACTTGGCGTCGCTGGTCGTGGTCACATTGGTCTTCAGACCGATGCGCCGGCGGATGTCTTCCTCGGTGACCGGGCGGTCCACGACCTTCCCATCCTCGAAGACCTGGTAGAGCGCGCCGTACAGACCCTGCACCATGTCGATCCGCTTGGCGAACTTCTTGTAGTTCGCCTCGGTGATCCGGCCCATGTCCACGGCCATGGTGCCCCAGATGATGGCCTCGGTGATCTTCCAGTGCTCCTCGCTGGTGACGTCCTCGACGCACGCGGTGGTGTCCCAGTTCAGGCTCATGATGTTTCCCTTCGTCAGTCCGGCCCGTACGCCGGAGGCGAGCTGCCAGCGTGCTGGCAGCCACCCTCATCCGTACGGTCAGCGCATCGACGGCACGTGCTTGCTCACCGTCTCGAAGATCGTCGTCTCCTCCTCCGGTGTGAAGCCCTCCAGGTGCGCCGTCAGGCTCTCGTCGGCGCCGTTCATGCCCCAGCTGTGATCGGGGCCAGGAGTGGCGCTGTACCAGCTCCCCAGCGACCACGGGTGGTTGCTGGTCTCGGTCACGTAGAGCTTGCCCTCCAGGACCGCCACCGCCAGGTCGACGACCGTCAGGCCGTCCTGGTGGTCGATCGCATCGGGGAAGCAGGGGTAGGTGTCTTCCTCCTGCTTGACCACGGTGGGCTCGTCGTCGCCCTCGTTCTCCCAGACGGTCCACTCGCGGTAGACCTTGATGTGAGGCATGGTCATGGTGTCTCCCTCGTTCCATCCGGCCCTGCGCCGGAGGCGACGAGCCGCCGTAGCGGCCCGCACCTTCATCCGCAGGATCAGCGCCGGGCAATCAGCGCCCGGATCACATCCTCGGAGACCTCGACGGGCTCGATCTCCAGACGCACCTCGTAGTGCGAGCGCATCCAGTCGATCAGGTCCCAGTCGCCTGCCCACGCCTCGGGCAGGTCAGGCGCTGACGGGTCCCACGACCTGATGCGCTCGACCTCGGCCTTGACCAGCTCAGCGCCAGCCCGTGCCGCGTCATCTTTGGTGATGTGGGCCGAGTGCTCGGTGGTGCTCTCGTCGTCGGCTGTGTAGATCACGCCGTAAAGGGTTGCCATCGCCACTCCCTCGTACATACCGGCCCTGTGCCGGAGGCATCGGGCCGCTTCAGCGGCCCGCACCCTCATCCGCAGGATCAGTCCTCGTCCTCGTCCTCGTCGTCGAGCAGGTCGACGACGTCGGCGTCCTCGGGGATGTAGTGACTGCCGATCTCGTAGACGAACGCGCTGTCGCCGGTGATCATGACCTCGCTGATCAGCTGCGCGCCGACCGTGCCGTCACTGACCGCCTCGGCGAGGTACTCATCCTCGATGATCTCCACCAGACGCTCGCCGATCTTCATGGCGTACTCGTCGCGGCGGTCCTCGCTGTTCATCTTCTTCCACTCGGAGACCGTGACCCCGCTGTTGCGGACGATGCGGATCGCCGTCCGTGTCATTCGGTTGTAGGTCACCTCGTCGTTGTCGAGCACCAGCGTGATGTGACGGACGAAGTAGTCCAGGACGCTGCCCATGATGTCTCCCTCATTCTGTCCGGCCCTGCGCCGGAGGCATGGCGCCGGTTACCCGGCGCCCACCCTCACCCGCAGGATCAGCGATACGCGTTCTTGGTCTGCTCGTGGAAGTCCTCCACGCCCTTGTAGCCGCCGAAGATGGCGTCAGGGTCGACCTGGAAGAGCTGGGCGATGAACCATCCCCACTCGTCGTAGGTCGCCGCGTACACCGTGTCGGCGCCGGTCCAGCCGCTGTTCTTGAAGCGCCGGGAGTTGGTCGGTCCCGACGTCTTGTCGTCGGTGCCCAGCTGGATCTCGTACCCGGCCCGGCGGGACCGAGACCCGGCGCCGTTCTTCTGGACGAAGTAGATGTCCCGAGTGACCTTGCCCGCCTCCTTGGCTCGGTTCAGCGCCTCGTCGATGTTCATCGACGTCAGGATGTCGGTGTGCAGCTTCATGGTCGCTCCTCGTGCTCACTTCCGGCCCTGTGCCGGAGGCATCGGGCCGCCGTGGCGGCCCGCACCCTCAACCACAGGATCAGCTGGCGATCTTCACGCCCAGTTCGGTCGCCAGCTGCGTGTACCGGCGGCACGCCTCCCGCTCGTACTCCTCCAGGTCCTCCTCGTCCCTCTCGCCGGAGTCGTTGCGGTAGGCGTAGGCGTCGCCCAGCGCCTCGGCGATGACGTCCCCCTGCTCCGGGGTGAACGCCTTGCGCTTGCCCTCCCAGTCGCTCGGCAGAAAACCGCCGTGTGTCAGGAACTCATCCAAGCCCTGGAAGAGTTCGGCCAGCTCCTCGGCGACCCGCTCCAGGTTCCGCTCACGGTCGCCCTGGTAGGGCCAGACGATCTGCTCGGCCACCGACTGGATCTCTCGGCGGGCTGCCCTGATCTGCTCCAACGCGGCGTTGGGGTCCATGTCGCTCCCTTGCTCGTACCGGCCCTGTGCCGGAGGCGTAGCGCCAGCACGCTGGCGCCTACCCTCAACCACAGGATCAGAGTTCGGTCAGGATGTTGTTGATCACGGTCTCCTCGCGCAGCCCCTCCCATTCCACGTAGACCGCATCGGCGAGGTAGTGCAGCACGCCCGGCCGGAACGCCCGGAGCAGGTGTCGCTTTTCCTCGACGCTCTCCGTCTGGGCTACTGCGTCGTATGCGGCGCTGCCCGCCAGTACGTCCTGTGTGATTGCCATGTCCCGTCCCTCTCGCTCGTTGCCTTGCTGAGGACCACAGTAGCGGCCCTCACCCTACCCTGTCAAGTTGGCCGTGACACTCAGCTCAGCGAGGATTACGGCTCACGGTGAAGTTGGCCGTACGCTCGGCGTAGTCGATGCGCTGACCACCGACAAGCGCCTTGACCGGACCCGCTTGGAACGGCTCCGTCCAGCCTGTAACCTCGACATCACGGCCGACCGGGTAGACCTTCTCGGAACCGTCAGCCAGCGGCACGATGACCACGGGGCCACCGCGCCGCACAGCGCGGCGGGGACGCTCGGCCACCCGGATACCGCCGATGGCGTGAGTCTTGTCGATCAGGTTGGCGATCATGAGATTCCTCCTGGAAATCGGCCGGCCATCCACCGGAGGCGAAGCGCCGGGCGTAACCGGCGCTCACCCTCATCTGGACGATCAGCTCACGTAGACCAGCTCGTCGTCTCCCACGTAGGCGTCGGTTGTGCCGTACGGGTGAGCGTTGGCCGTGAGCCTGTCGCCACGCTCGCCGAGCCCCCGGTCCCAGAAACCCGCACCGTGGTGGTTGCGGGTGAGCAGGAAGTCGTGACCGGCCTGCCCGGCGTCCATGTCGGAGCCGTACAGGTCCGCCCAGTTGGCGCAGACGAAGTCCGCGACGTCCTCCCGGATCGAGTCGTAAGCCTCCCCGGCGAGATCGTTCTCGGCGTAGCCCAGCGAATCCAGGCTCGTGTCGCAGTCGGCAGCCTCGTCACCCTGCCTGCTGAGGTGGTCGCAGACGTGCAACGGCGCCGTGCCGTTGCACGACTCGCTCCACAACAGCGTGCCGATGTAGCCGGTCACGACGTCCTCGACGTACTCGCTGACCGTCACGAGATCCAGCCCGGTCTCGGCGACGAACTCCCGGACCCGCTGGTCGATGATCCTGGTCATGATGCCCTCACTTCCGTCCGGCCCTGCGCCGGAGTCCAGGCACGGCCAGCGCCGCGCCTCGACCTCAACCGCAGGATCAGTAGCCTTTCGGCCGTGGTGCGTAGTACGCCCCGCTCCAGCGCCACACGTCGCCCTGCTGGCGAGCCCCGTACAGCACCGGCTCGTCGGTGTCCTCGTCGATGATCGTCACCGCGAAGAACTGCGGGCAGGCCCCGTAGAACTTCTCCGTCACCGTGACGAAGTAGTCGATCTCTTTGGCGCTGACCTCGGGGTGATATTCCTCGATGCCGCCACCCTTGACAGCCTCACGGATCATCATTCGGAAGGTCATCGTGCCCTCGCTCTCATCCGGCCCTGTGCCGGAGGCGACGAGCCGCCGTAGCGGCCCGCACCCTCAACCACAGGATCAGTCCTCGGGCAGTTCGTAGTGCCACACCTCCCCATCGGCGTAGGCCACGCCGATGTGCTCGCCGCTCTCGTCCTCGACCAGGTAGTCCATCGGGCGGCCAGCGGCGATCGACTCGCCGATTGCCTGCCGGACATCCTCCAGGGTGTCGAAGCTGGCGACCCGCTCGACGTTGTTCGGATTCTCGTCGTCCTCGGCCATCAGGAAGCCCAGCGGCTCCTCCGTGAGGGGCTCCAGCACCTCGACGCGGTAGCTCATGCTCACACCTTCCGTACGTCCGGCCCTGCGCCGGAGTCCAGGCACGGCCTACGCCGCGCCTCGACCTCACCCGCAGGATCAGCTCTCGTCGTAAGCCTCGTCGATGTCGTCCCACATCCAACCCGCAGGCTCCAGCCACCCATACGCCACGGTTCGGCCGTCGTGCTTGACCACCGCAACCGTGAACGGGCAGCCACCCTCGTTGCGGAACACATCGTGCGTCCAGAACGCGCTGACCACCTCGATCAGCAGCCCGATCTTGGGCATCTCCAGCTCGATGGTTTCCTGACGGCCCCCGTTGGCGTGGATCTCGAACTTCGGCATGACGCCCCCTTGCTCAATCCGGCCCTGCGCCGGAGTCCAGGCACGGCCAGCGCCGCGCCTCGACCTCAACCGCAGGATCAGTTACCGCCCCAGCTGTCAGCCCAGACAGCGATCACACTGGCGATCATGTGCTCCCTGCCCGACGACGTGTCCAGGACGCAGTGCGCCACCGACTTGGAGGAGCCGTCGGTGCACTCCGCCATGCCGAACACGTGGTTGTCGTCACCGGCCACGATGTAGCCCGCCAGCTGGCCGCCGGTGTGCGCCAGCCGGATCTCGGTCACGGTCACCCACTCGTTGCGGTGCGCCGCCCAGCGCTTGCCCAGTTCGGTCGTGTAGTCATCCGGCGTGATCAGTTCCGCCGCCGTGATGATCTCGACCGCCGTGGCGTCGCCCATGATGTCTCCCTCGTTCCGTCCGGCCCTGCGCCGGAGTCCAGGCACGGCATCGCCGCGCCTCGACCTCAACCGCAGGATCAGGTAACACCCGCAAACTTGACCTCAGGCTCGTCCTCGTCGACCTCGAACTCGCTCACGCTGACCCAGTCGTAGATCGACTCGGCCTCGATCTCGGCTCGCATCCGTTCGGCCTTATCCGGAGTGGACTTCACCCCGAACACGGTCGAGTTCTCGTAGTTGAAACCGCCCTCAACCAGGTAAACCTTCATGTGTCCCCGCCCCTCAGTCCATGCCCCGCTCGGACTTGAACTCGGCGAAAAGGCCGCGATCCTCCAGCTCGGCGGCGGCCTGGTCCCAGAGATCGGTCACCGGGCCGAAGTGCGGGTGATCTTTGTTGCCGAACATCCGCATCCACTCCTTGACCCCGAGGATCTGGTCGGCGAACTCGATCACGTGCTGGTCGTGCATCTGGTCGAAGTTCATCGACGTTTCGGTTTCCATGCCGCGCTCCCTTGCCAAACCGGCCCTGTGCCGGAGTCCAAGCACGGCTTACGCCGCGCCTCGACCTCAACCACAGGATCAGTAGCCAGCGATGGCCATTTCCACGGCCCGCTCCCAGGTCAGCTCGTGAGCCGGATCGGTGGGCACAGTCTCCTGGCCGGCGTTCTTGTCGGTAGCCTTGCGCTCGATCGTCTGCTGCATGATCGCTCCTCGCTCGATTCCCTGCCCTGATTGGGCCAGAGCAGTGCTCGGACACCCACTAGCTGGGAGGTTGCCGCTATATGCAGCCTCACCAGCCCGGAAGGTCCCCGAGCACCACGTCAAGCGCAATCTGTGGTGTTTCCTGACGCCCATCGCTGCAGCTCAACCCGTCCAGGGAGCCTCCACAATGTCGCCACGTAGGGTCACCAACACCTCGCGGTGCTGTTTTTGTGTGCTCGGCAGGTACGCCGAGGTGATCCGGCCAGATCGGGGAGGTTTCCAAACCTCCCGAGAGGAATCCCGTGACGGCAGTCCGGCGTGAACCGGAGTAGCTGTATCCGTCGCCCACCAGAAGTGGATCTGCACGGGGCCAATGTCGGCCTTTTTTATGCCCAGGTTTTTGCGAGCGGGTCGGTACCGCCCACCTGGATTCGACGCTCACCCATGGGTCCGCACACTCCGGCCCATCAACGTCCACGCTATGGAGTTCTCAAAGGACAAGCCACCCCGAGGTGCACCGGTTGTCGCCAGTGCTGTTATGGCGTGCGGACCTCAGGCCCGCCTTCCCACCAGGGGTTCGTCTTGACGCTCGCCGCGTCCCGCTTCCGTGCCGTCCGTGTTGCTGGGGAGAACGTTACCGCTCTCGGCCCTACTTGTCAAGTCCCGCTTGACACTCACACTGCGGGTCTTGATTCGTACGCTTGCCGTCTTGCCACCGTGTGGCCCGCTTCCGTGCGCCCTGCCCAGGTGGGCCGAGATGTTGCGGTGTAACCGTACCGTGCTGCGCCCCGCTTGTCAAGTGCGGCTTGACGCTTGCTTGCTGTGCACGTTGTGCAGGGCGTGTGTGCGGGGGTCAGTAGCGGAGGCAGGTGGTGTCCCTGTGCGTCCGTCTAGCGCTACCTGTGCCCTGCCCGTTCCCTGCCGTGCCCCATCAACCTAGCGTGTCGTGCCGTGCCTGTCAAGTCGGGCTTGACGTGCTGTGTTGCGTCGTGCCGTGCCTGCCTCTGTGGTTACGCAGTGTCGGGGGGCTGTGCCCGCCTCGCTCGCTGCGTCGCTCCGGTGAAGCCACTACAGACAACCACAGCGGGGCCGACGTGTCAAGTTGCACCGTGTTTTGCCTGGTCAGAGGGGGTGGGGACCCCCTGCCCCCGCCTCGCGGGCGCGCCCGGA